>Ga0256404_1004114_pt1 | contig 28009 bp, 23 predicted proteins | sample RumenRJG_01DNA_FD_185990 | JGI IMG/M metagenome (GOLD analysis project Ga0256404, IMG submission 185990) | Bovine rumen microbial communities from Lethbridge, Alberta, Canada - RJG_01 | ecosystem: Host-associated > Mammals > Digestive system > Stomach > Rumen | place: Canada: Alberta | collected...
GACGTACCACCATCGTACCGTAGTTGGAACCGGCACCCGATATCATACCATAGCCACAGACTAAAGCGAAACTCTCCAGTTCGGGAATCTTCTTCACCTTAGCCTCTACGGCTTTCGCCATCTCACGGGTCTGCTTCAGTGTGGAGCCCTCGGGAGCCTGTATCTCAACCAAGAACACGCCCTGGTCCTCCTGTGGCACAAGACCTGAAGGCAGGCTCTTCATGAAGAACACCAGCAGCACGGCAGCCAAAGCCAGGAAACTCCATGCCAGCATGGGGCGCTTGATGAACTTCTGGACAGCCTTGCTGTATTTATTGTAGATGGCATTATAACTGACTTCATACGCTTTCTTGGTATAATAGGTCAGGCCCTTGCCTTCCTTCTTGCCTTCCGTCACACGCATCATGATGGCGCAGAGGGCTGGACACAGTGTCAGGGCCGATATACACGACAGACCTACGGACGAGGCTATGGTAATACCGAACTGAGTGAAGAATGTACCTGAGGTGCCTGGCATGAAGGTCACGGGGATGAACACTGCCATGAACACCAACGTACATGAGACAACGGCTACCGACACCTCGTTCATGGCCTGACGGGTTGCTTCGCGGGCATCGCTGATACCATTCTCCATCTTTGCCATGACGGCCTCCACCACCACAATAGCGTCGTCCACCACCGTACCGATGGCCAGCACCAGTGCGAACAGTGTCAGGATGTTGAGCGAGAAACCGCATATTGACACGACGGCAAAGGTACCCAGCAGTGACACGATAATAGAGATGGACGGGATGATGGTAGCCTTGAAGTTCTGCAGGAAGAAGAACACCACAAGCACTACGAGGATGATGGCGATAACGAGCGTCTCCACCACATTGTGGATGGCAGCAAACAAGAAGTCGTCACTGGTCATCAGGGTCACGAACTCCAGTCCTGCCGGCATCGTTGCCTTCATCTCCTCAAACGTTTTGTTGATGCTGGCGTTTACTTCAGTGGCGTTGGCACCAGGAGCCGCAAACACCATGCAGAGGGCACCCGGCTTGTCCTGGATGTTGGATGTGAAGTTGTAACTCATGGCACCAATCTTCACCTCTGCTACATCACTCAGGTGCAGCATACCGCCGCCACTAGTACGCAGCACGATGTTGTTGAACTCCTCGATGGTCTTCAGCGTACCCTTATACTGCATAGAGTACTGGTAGGAGTTCTCCGACTGTTCGCCCAAGGAGCCCACACCAGCCACGAAACTCTGTCCGCCAATGGCTGCGAAGATGTCGTTAGGGGTCAGTCCGTACTGGGCCATCACATCGGGCTTCAGCCAGATGCGCAGGGCATAAGTGTTACCCAAGCTCTGCACATTACCCACACCGGTGACACGCATCAGTTTCGGCCTGATGTTGATATCAATATAGTTCGACACGAAGTCTTCGTCGTACTTGCCGTCGGCACTCCTCACGGCGAAAATACGCAGAATGTTGTTCTGGCGTTTTTCCACCTTCACACCGACCTTGTTTACGTCAGCAGGCAACAGCGCCTGTGCACGGGTTACGCGGTTCTGCACATTTACCGTCGCCATGTCGGGGTCGGTACCCTGCTTGAAATAGACGTTGATTTCCACATCACCATTCGACGAGGCTTTAGAGGTTATATAGGTCATATCATTCACGCCATTGATGGCCTCCTCCAGCGGCTGGATGACCGATTTCATCACCGTGTTCTCGTCAGCACCAGTGTAGCTGGTGCTGACATTGACCGTAGGCGGCGCAATGTCTGGATACTGCTCCACGGGCAGCGTGCTCATGCAGATGTAGCCAACCAACGCTATCACAATCGAGATGGCACATGCCATCACGTACTTATTAATAAATATATTATTCTTCATAGCGGAAGCGTATTATTCACCTTTCACTTCTTCTTCAGAAAACAGTACCTTCTGTCCCTCTGTTACATTATTGGCACCAGTAGTCACAATCTGGTCGCCCTCATTCAGACCGCTTGTCACGATAAAGTCCTTGCCGTTGCCAGTGTCTTCTGTAGTCACTTCGATTGCCGTTGCCGTGCTGTCGGCCTTAACCTTAAAGACCTGTGCCTTGTCCTGCAGACGTACCACGGCATACTGTGGAACTACGATAACCGACTTCTCTGCGAATGGCATGACGATAGTACCTTGAATACCGGAGTACAGATGACCGTCGGGGTTGGGGAAAGACACCTTGGCGGTGAGCGAACCGGTTTCAGCATTAACCACACCCGTCAAGCTGACCACGCGGCCCTTGTGCGGATATTCCGTACCGTTCTTCATCACAAACGTGGCAGGGGGCAGATTAGCGATATACTTCTCTACCTCGTTGGCTTTCATGCCCTCCTTCACCATGGCTTCGACAATAGCCTCCGTTACCGAGAACTCAGCGTACATTGTCGTATTGCCACTCAGCATGGTCAGTTGTGTCATAGGCGATACCTGGTCACCAGTACGTACAGGAATTTCGCCGATAATACCGGGTACGGATGCCGTGATGGTGCAGAAACCGAGGTTCACCTTCGCACGGTTTACGGCTGCACGGGCCTGGGACACAGAGGCTTGCGCCTGTTTGTAGGAGTTTTCGCTGTTGTTCAGCATATAACTGCTCACAATCTTTTTCTCGAACAGGTTCTTGTTTGATTCGTATTCCAGTTTAGCGGAGTTCTCCTGAGCCAGGGCTGCCTGTAGGTTGGCCTGTGCGGCCTCCAGTTCCAACTGGGCGTTACGGGAGTCAATCACGAAGAGCACCTGGCCCTTTTTTACTTGCTGGCCCTCGCTGACAGCGATCTTCATCAACTGACCACTCACCTGTGGCGTAATGGTCACATCGTTCTGACCCTTCATCCTGGCACTAAACTTGTAAGGGACTTCAATGTCCGATTTCTTCACTGTCATCGTTTCAAACGATGATGGGACTTCCTTAGGAATGTTCACATTACAGGAGCCTAGAGCGACCGTCAATGTAGCCAAAGCCACAGCCATTGTCTTTACATTTCTCTTTTTCATTTTGTTTCAGAATTATTTTATTACTAGTTCTTGCGATAGTTTTGTTTTCTCGTTTTGTGCTGCAAATATACAACAATTATTTTTATTTTCACTACATTATTGCTATTTTTTTGTGATTTATCTTAATTTATGATTCTTACACGATTTGTGCTAAGGCATCGATGTCGGCATCTGTCGTGGCCCAACTGGTGACGAAGCGGCAGATGGTGTGGTGATGGTCTTTTTGGCCGAAGTGGGAAAACTCCACATGACGACTTAAACGTTCTACTTGTTCGTTGTCGATAACGACGAACTGTTGGTTGGTGGGCGAATCCACGAGGAATTGATAACCTTTCTCCTTGAAAATCCCTTTCAACCGCATGGCCATCTTAATAGCATGTTCAGAAAGTTTGAGGTAGAGGTCGTCAGTAAACAAGGCATCAAACTGTAGGCCGATGAGGGCACCCTTGGCTATGACGGCACCATGTTGTTTCTGGATGGAGAAGAAATGCTTGTGGGCCTTACGGTTAGTGAATACAACAGCCTCGCCACAGAGGGCACCAATCTTGGTGCCGCCAATATAGAAAACGTCGCAGTGGCGAGCCAGGTAGGGCAGGGTGACGTCATTGCCCTCAGCCATTAGACCGTAGCCTAGCCGGGCACCGTCGATATAAAGAGGGATGTCGTATTGTTGGCATATTTTATATAGTTGGTCCAGTTCCCTGGCAGAATAGAGCGTGCCGAGTTCTGTGGGGAAAGTTATATAGACCAGCCCAGGATGAACGGCATGATCCCTGTTGCCGTCGTGCATGTAGTCATCGAGGTATTTGTCGAGTGTGGCGGCCGCCATCTTCCCGTCCGTATCGGGGATGGTGATGATCTTATGCTCTGTGAACTCCACCGCCCCTGCCTCGTGGACGTTGATATGTCCGCTGCCCACGCAGATGACTCCCTCGTACTGATAAAGCATCGAGTCGATGGTGGTGGCATTGGTCTGGGTGCCGCCCGTCAGGAAGAAAATCTGTGCATCGGGCAGGCCGCAGGCTTCGCGGATGCGGGCCTTGGCCCGGAGGCTGAACTCGTCGAAGCCGTATGGGGTCGGCCTCGCATTGTTGTATCTCACTAAATGGTCCATCACCTGCTGACAGGCGCCGTTGTTGTAGTCACATTCGAACGATAGCATACAAAGTCATGTTGATTTGCCTGCAAAATTACACAAAGTTTTGCGATTTACTTGCATGTTTCGACTGGAATTTGTATCTTTGCAGGCAAATTTATTATCGATTTCGGTGATGAAGAGACTAAAAACGGTATTAGGTTTACTCTTTGGCGTCGTGGCCATGGGATGGGCCGTGCCCTTTTATCCCCATGGTCCCATAGCCTCGCCGGTCCAGGATGTCGTGCCTCAGGCACCGGATTATGCCGATGCCTCGCAGTGGTATGTTAACGACCAGCAGGGGGTGGCAGACATCTTCTATGTCATCTCTACAGAGACGGGTGACCACATGGAGGACAGCGACATCTGTCATTTCGCCAATACACGCGATTCACTGCAGCGGTCACAGATGCTTATGGAGATGGCGGCAGTAGACACCTTCTATACTGGCAATTTGAACTATTACTCACCTTACTACCGGCAGGTGTCGATGAACTCACTGGGAGAGGGGGAAAACCAGTTCCAGAAGAGACTGCCACTCGCCATCGACGATGTGAGGCGGAGTTGGCAATACTATCTGAAACACTTCAACCGTGGGCGTCCCTTCGTGCTGGCGGGCTATAGTCAAGGTGCCGCCGCCGTGATTGCGCTGCTGAAGGAAATGCCCGACAGTATCGCCCAGCGGATGGTTGCCTCGTATGTCATCGGCTACGCTGTAACGGAAAAGGACTTATATGAGATTCCCCATATCAGACCGGCAAAGGGAGCGACGGATACGGGTGTGATGATTTGCTTCAACTCGGTGGCCTCGCCAGAGTGTGCACTGGCGTCAGTCAGCGGAGGGAATCAGTTGTGTATCAATCCTGTGAATTGGCGGACGGACAGCGTCGGTGCCACGTTTGTATATGACCGGCCCTTGGAACGGCCGAAACCCGACACGCTCCGTGTGGCCTGTGATCCGGAGCACCGACTGCTGGTGGTCAGTGGATTCAAAAATCAAGAGGTGTTGCCCGTGATAGGCATCCCTGGCAACTATCATAACTATGAACTGCGGTTCTACCACCCCTTTATCCGTAAGAATATCGCAGACCGTGTGGCTGCCTGGCTGAAAGAGTCATCTGACAGGAAGCCGCTGACACCGGCTCCCGAAGGCAAGCACCCGTTTGCTATCATCCATTATGGTTGTCATGGTGAGTCTTGTCCGGAACTGACCGAAGAAGGCGCACGCAGGATGCGGGAGATCGCTTGGAGGATGGCAGAACGATTCCCTGAGGTGATTAACAAGGATGCCAACCACATCGGGGCGCGCAGCCTCAGGGACACCCGTAGCCTGCTGTCGATGGAGCAGATGATGATCCAGATTTCCAGAGTCTGCGGCATCCGTGTCTATCATAATGCTACCGAGGCCTACTCGGACTTCCTGAACCGGCAGAACCTTGAATCCTGTCTCACAGATCCTAATGGCGGCGCTCTACAGCATCGGCTCTTGCAATATCTGATACACTGTACGGATACGGCTAAGACCTTCAGGCAGACGGCTGTCTTCCATATTGCCGACAAGACCAGTTTTTTCCCGCTGGTATGCCTGCTCGATATCAATGGCTATGGTTCGGAGATTGATAGTCTTGCGACGCTTGAGGAAAGGGGTAGGGTGGCCGATTATATCTGTCCGGCAGGTGCCAACCTGCAGTGGATCCTCTATCGTAAGGATGCAGATGACGAGGATGTGTGGATCAAGGTACTGCTGAATGAGCGGGAGGCATCGCTCCCCCTGCCATCAGACCATGCGCCGTATTATCGGCTGAGCGATTTTAAGACATATTACATGGAAAAGGTGAAATGAAGAATAGTTTGTCAGGATTGTTGTGGTTGAGAGTGTTGGTGATAGGTGTTACACTTTTTCACCTTTTCACCCTTTCACCTTTATCGGCGCAGTCGGCCCTCTCCATCATTATTGAAAGCCAGAACTTCGCTGCCAGTAACTATAGCATCTATCCTGATACAGCCTTACCCCGTCTGACACCGGCACCGGAAGGAAGGGAACCTTTCTATATTTCCCATTATGGCCGTCACGGATCTCGCTATGTAGAGAATCGGCGGGCCTTCGATGTCCCGTATAATATGCTCTGTCGTGCCGACAGTTTGAATGCTCTCTCCGTGACTGGGAAACGGGTGCTGAGGAACATGCAGGCTATCTTTGCAGATACCGACAAACATTGGGGCGACCTGACCAGTTTCGGCCAACGGCAGCATCGTGGTATTGCCCAGCGCATGATGGAGCGGTTCCCGGAGGTGTTCGATGGCGATGCCCATGTCGATGCCCGCAGCACTGTCGTGCCCCGCTGTATTCTCTCGATGGGGTCGGCACTGCATGTCATGGCCGCCAGAAATCCTCAGCTGTACATCACGATGAAGGCATCGCGAGAGGATATGTGGTATATGAACCATCAAGACACGTTGCTGCGTAAGAATGCGATGACAGCAGAAGCCACGAAAGCCTATGATGACTTTATAGAGGGCCGGAAACACAACGAACGGTTGATGAAGTTGCTCTTCGTCAACCCTGATTCCGTCCGCGGTGTGGTCAATGACATCTGGCTTAACTACTATCTGATCAAGATGGGACTCTTCCAGATGAATACACATTTATATAAAGATACCTATATCACCAACCTCTTTACCGACCACGAGATATATCGGCTCTGGCAGTGGGAGAACGTCTGGTGGTATATCATGCATGGCCCCTGTCTGCTGAACGGAGGTAAACAGCCTTACACCCAGCGCTATCTGCTGCGGCAGATAATCAACGATGCTGACAGTTGCATGAAGTTAGAACGTCCTGGCGTGCAACTGCGGTTCGGCCATGAGACTGTCTTGCTACCGCTGGTGTGTCTGATTGGCATCAACGGCTTTGACCTGGAGACGGATCGTCTTGAAGAGCTGGAAGAAAAGGGGTGGTGGGCATCCAAGGTGTTCCCCATGGGGTCGAACCTGCAATTCATCTTCTACCGTTGGGACATCCATGATGAGGACGTGCTCTTCAAAGTGCTACTTAATGAAAGAGAGGCTACGCTGCCTATTCCGACAGACATAGCCCCCTATTATCATTGGCTGGATTTCCGTGAACACTATCTCAAGAAGATAGATGCGTATGAACAGTTGCGCAATACAACAAGTTCAAAGGGCCAATAAGACCTGTTTATAGTGCCTCAAGCATTCTCTTAATTACAACAGAACAACTGATCTCACGATTAGCAGCCTCGGGGATGACGAGGCTGTTGGGCGACTCGATGACATCGTCGGTGACGATGAGGTTGCGGCGGACAGGCAGGCAGTGCATGAATTTACCGTTGTTTGTCCACGACATGTGCTCTGTGTCTACCGTCCATGAGCGGTCCTCGCAGGTGATCTTGCCGTAGTCGGCAGGGTTGGTGACACCGGGATTGCTCCAGTTCTTGGCGTAGATGAAGTCGGCACCTTCGAAGGCTTTCCGCTGGTCGTACTCCACAACGGCGTTGCCTACGAACTTCGGATCGAGTTCATAGCCTTCCGGATGAGTGATGACGAGGTCTATATCCTCTGCGGCGTTCATCCACTGGGCAAAACTGTTGGGCACAGCCTGTGGCAGGGCACGGCAGTGAGGCGCCCAGGTCAGCACTACCTTGGGTCTTGCAGTGGAGGTACCGCTGCACACTCGACGTCCCCAACTCTCCTCGATGGTGATGAGGTCGGCGAAGGCCTGCAAGGGATGCACCGTGGCAGTCTCCATGGCGAAGACGGGACGGCCGGAGTATTTGATAAACTGGTTCAGAACAGTCTCGGCATAGTCATACTCACGGTCGGTGAGTCCGGCGAACGAGCGCACGCCGATAAGGTCGCAGTAGCATCCCATCACGGGGATGGCTTCCAGCAGATGCTCGCTCTTGTCACCGTCCATGATGACGCCGCGCTCCGTCTCCAACTTCCAGGCTCCGGCATTCACGTCGAGCACGATGACATTCATGCCCAGGTTCATGGCTGCCTTCTGTGTCGACAGACGGGTACGCAACGAGTTGTTGAAGAAGATCATCATCAGGGTCTTGTTCTTGCCCAGGTGCTGATATTTGTAACGGTCGTTCTTAATCTCAAATGCCTCGGCCATCGCCTTGTCCAGTGGGCCGATATCCTGTACGTTGATGAATGATTTCATATATTTTTATTGTTTACAGTTTACAGTTTACGGTTTACAGTTGATTACCTATGAGGTTGTTTCGGTCTGCAGTCATATCATCTGTAAACTGTAAACCGTCAACTGTAAACGTCAAATTATGGTCTTGTTTGTCCTTCGCCTTCGATGAGCCACTTATAGGTGCAGATCTCTTCCAAAGCCATCGGACCACGGGGACCGAGTTTCTGGGTGGAGATGCCAATCTCTGCCCCGAGGCCGAACTGCGCACCGTCGGTAAACGAGGTGGGGGCGTTCCAATAGATGCAGGCAGCATCGACATGGGCCTGGAATTTCCTAGCAGTGGCTTCATTCATGGTGATGATGGATTCGCTATGACCAGAACCATTGGCATCGATATGGTCTAAGGCCTCGTCAAGAGAGGAAACCGTCTTGATGGCGAGTTTGTAATCCATGAACTCTGTACCAAAACTGTCGGGTGTGGCATGTTCCAGGTATGGATATTTTCCGTCGAGGGCAGCATAGGCTTTGTCGTCAGCATAGATCATCACCTGCTTCTCAGCCATCTTTTCGCAGAGTGCCGACAGGTCGCCAAGGCGGTTCTCATGGATGATGAGACAGTCGAGGGCATTGCAGACAGACACACGACGGGTCTTGGCATTGTTGATGATTGCCTTGCCCATCTCCAGGTCACCATCCTTGTCGAAGTAGGTGTTGACGACACCGGCACCCGTCTCAATGACGGGGATGCGGGCGGTATCGCGGACAAAGTCGATGAGTTTCCTTCCACCACGGGGAATACAGAGGTCTACATATCCCACGGCATTGAGCATCTCACCCGTAGCCTCGTGGGTGGCAGGCAGCAGCGCGACGACATCCGGGCTGACACCGTATTTCTCCAGGACCTCATGAATCAGCGCCACCTCCTCACGATTTGAGCAGTCGGCATCCTTACCACCTTTCAGCACACAGGCATTGCCGCTCTTGAAACAGAGGGAGAAAACGTCGAAAGTCACATTGGGACGGGCCTCATATATCATACCAATCACACCGAAAGGTACAGAGACCCGGCAGAGCCGCAGGCCGTTGGGAAGGGCCTTCTGCTTGGTGATATGTCCAAGGGGGGAGGGGAGGGTGGCGACATTACGCATGTCGGAGGCGATACCTTCCAGACGACTGCCTGTCAGTTGCAGACGGTCGTAGAGAGGATTCTCTTTCGACATCTTGGCCAGATCCTCGGCATTCGCCTTCAGGATTCTCTCCTGATTTGTTATGATTGTATCAGCGACAGCCTGTAGAATCTCGTTACGCTGCTCGTCGCTCAGCAAAGCCAGACTCTTGCTGGCTCGCTTAACTTTCTCAAATGTCGCTTTTAGTTCCATATTGACATTCTTTTATTGTTTTTAATAAGCCGGTTCTTCTTCTTCCTTTGGTAAGAACACAGTATGTGGCGTATCTTCCGGATGTTCGATGAGGTCGATGAGGATGTTCTCCCGTTCGCCATTGGCAATAATCACCCTGATTCCGTCTTGGGAAACCTTGGCAGCGGTGGTGTACTTGGAGTGCATGCCGCCACGTCCGAAGGCACTCTTCTCTGCCTTGATATACTGGCTGAGGTCTGTGCCAGGGGCTACAGAGCGGATAATCTCAGACTTGGGATCATCAGGATGACCGGTATAGACACCGTCAATGTTCGATAGGAGGATAAGGGTGTCGGCTTCCATCATCTGAGCAATGAGACCGGAGAGTTCATCGTTATCCGTGAACATTAGTTCGGTGACGCTCACAGTGTCATTCTCGTTGACGATGGGCAGCACGCTGTTTTCCAGCATCACCTTCATGCAGGCTCGCTGATTCTCGTACTGTTCGCCTGGTTGGAAGTTCTCCTTCATTGTCAGCACCTGACCGACGTGGATATGGAATTCGCGGAACAGGTCGTAATAGAGACCTATGAGTTTCACCTGGCCTAGTGCCGAGTAGAGTTGTCGTTGCTCCACGGAGTCGAGAGAGTGGTCTACTTTCAGTTCACGGCGTCCACAGGCCACGGCACCGGATGATACAAGGATCACTTCTATATCCTGTTTGCGGAGCCAGGCAATCTGGTCTACCAGTGCCGACATCCGTGTTACGTCCAATTTGCCGTCTGAGCGTGTCAGGACATTGGAACCAACCTTTATAACGATTCTGTTCATTTCACTTTCCTCTTTCTACATTCCTCTTTCCACTTTCCACTATATCAATGCTACATCTGTGATATGGTCAATCTGCGGTTCTGTGCCTATCATGCCGACTATACTGATTATATCGAAACGTATGTCGCAACGACATGAGTGGAGTTTCACATAGTGGTTGATGGCTGATGCCAGGCTTCGCCGCTTCTTGTAGTCAATGGCTTCCTCCGGGTCGCCAAACAGCCGGTTGCGGCGTGTCTTCACCTCGACGATGACAAGGGTGTTGCCATCCAGGGCCACAATATCCAAATCGTGGTGCCCTGACTTCCAGTCGCGTTCAAGAATCCTATAGCCCTTCTCTTCCAGGAAGGCAACGGCTATATTCTCTCCCCACTTGCCAAGTTCGTTGTGCGCAGCCAAAATAATGATGTCTATGAAGGATTACTTTTCGGCATCTTTCTTGCGGATTTCCACACGGCGGATCTTGCCGCTGATGGTCTTCGGCAGTTCGTCGACGAACTCGATGATGCGGGGGTACTTATAGGGTGCCGTCTCTTTCTTGACGTGCTGCTGCAGTTCCTTGATGAGGTCGTCGCCGGCCTTGTCCTTCCACTCCTTGCCGAGGACAACGGTAGCCTTGACTACCATACCGCGGATATCGTCGGGCACACCGGTGATGGCGCATTCCACGACAGCAGGATGTGTCATCAGGGCACTCTCCACCTCGAACGGACCGATGCGGTAGCCAGAACTCTTGATGACGTCGTCGATACGACCCTCGAACCAGTAGTAGCCGTCTTCGTCTCTCCAGGCCATGTCGCCAGTATGGTAGATGCCGTCGTGCCAGGCCTCACGGGTCAGTTCCTCATCACGGTAGTACTCCTTGAAGAGTCCGATGGGCTTGCGGTCACCGACACGGACAACGATCTCGCCCTTCTCACCATCCTCACAACTGGTACCGTCGGCACGCAGCAGGTCGATGTTGTATTGGGCATTGGGGATACCCATGCTTCCGGGCTTCGGCTCCATCCAGGGGAAGGTGCCGAGGGTCATCGTGGTCTCTGTCTGTCCGAAACCTTCCATCATCTTGATGCCCGTCTTCTCATAGAACTTGTCGAATACGGCGGGATTAAGGGCCTCACCGGCTGTGGTGCAGTACTCCAGACTGCTGAGATCATAGTTCGACAGGTCTTCGCGGATCATGAAACGGTAGATGGTGGGAGGAGCACAGAAACTGGTCACCTTGTATTTCTCTATCTGCCGCAACAACGTGTCGGCATTGAACTTCTCATGGTCGAAGACGAACACCGTGGCTCCGGCAAACCACTGGCCATAGAACTTGCCCCACACGGCCTTGCCCCAACCAGTGTCAGCAACGGTCAGGTGGAGGGAGCCTTCATGCAGATTGTGCCAGAATACACCCGTTGTCAGATGCCCCATGGCGTAGAGATAGTCGTGAGCCACCATCTTCGGCTCACCGCTCGTTCCTGATGTAAAGTACATCAGCATGGTGTCGGAGTTGTCGTTGACGTGTTTGGGACGAACGAATGCAGGAGCCTTCTTCCACTCACTCTGCCAGTCATGGAATCCCTCGGGGATGGGCTTACCGTGATCGGTGATGGCGATCAGTGTGTCCACCGTCGGACTCTCAGGCATAGCCAGCCGTATCTGCTCTGTGACGTAGGGGTCGTCGACGCAGATGATGGCCTTCACTGAGGCACGGGTGTTGCGATAGACGATGTCGTGCTTTGTCAGCATGTGGGTGGCTGGGATGACGATGGCGCCTATCTTATGCAGGGCGAGCATGACTACCCACCACTCGTAACGGCGCTTCAGGATGAGCATCACAGGGTCATTCTTGCCGATGCCTAGCGTTGTCAGATACGAGGCGGCCTGGTCTGTCTGTTCCTTCAGTTCACCATAGGTGGTACGTATCTCGTCGCCTTGATCGTTAGTCCACAGGATGGCCAACTTCTCGGGAGCCTCTGCTGCCCAGGCGTCCATCACATCGTATGCGAAGTTGAAACCTTCGGGGATGATGAACTCCAGGTTCTTATTGTAATCCTCTACAGACGTGAACTTTGTCTGCTTTAAAAATCTTTCTACCATATTTATATTTTGTTTATAGTTTATTGTTTAAAGTTTATAGTTGATTAGTTCTATAGTTTCCAGAGATTTACGGGCTTGCCAGGTATTCATCTATAAACTATAAACTTTAAACTATAAACCATATATTATTACTCAACCGTAAATGCTAAGAACTTCACGGCCTTGTCGCCAACGGCCAGCATGCCGTGGGGCTTCGTGGAGTCGAAATAGATGCTGTCACCCTCCTCCAGGATTATGGTCTTGCCGCCAATATACAGTTCCATCTTGCCTTCGAGTACCAGGTTGAATTCCTGTCCGGGGTGTGAGTTCTTATAGATGGTATGAGCGCCGGGCTTCGGCTCGACGGTGACGATAAATACATCGGCCTTGTGGTTCACGAAACCGCCCACGAGGCTCTGGTACTTGTAAGCCTTCGTACGCTCAATGCTCATGCCCTGGCCCTTACGAGTTACAAAGTACGACTTCATGTGGGGCGCCTCAGCAAAGATCAGTTCTTCTGTCGAGACCCCATACTTATGGGCAATCTTCATGAGGTTGGAGATGGTAATATCCAACTCGCCGGCCTCTATCTTCTCATACTTTTCGGCACTGATGCCGATGGTCTCAGCCATCTCACTCACGGGAATGTCGAGTACATCACGCAGTCCCTTCAGGCGCTCGCCTATCTGTTTCAGTTGTTCGTCCATATCTTTTTTTGTTTACTGTTTACTGTTTACAGTTTACAGTTGATTACCTGTGCGGGTGTTTCGGCCTCCAGTCATATCATCTGTAAACTGTAAACCGTCAACTGTAAACAATTTCTTTATTTCGCTCCTGCCTTCAGCCCTCTAATCACGGCGGAGGTGAAGCCTGCGTGTTCCATCTCGTTGAGGCCCTTGATGGTCACGCCGCCAGGGGTCGTCACCAGATCGATGGCTGCCTCAGGATGAAGGCCGCTGGCCTCGAGCAGTTCCACGGCACCCTTCATCGTCTGCATCACGATGGCCTTCGCGTCGTCGGCCTTGAAGCCCAGCTCCACACCACCTTCGGCTGCTGCACGGATATACCGCATGGCATAGGCGATGCCACAAGAGGCCAGCGTCGTTCCTGCTGCCAGATGTTGCTCATCCGTAATCAGCGTATTGCCCATCTCGTCGAAGATGCTGACAACCGTCTTGATATGACTCTCTGATGCTCCGATAGGGACGATGAATGTCATTGACGCCATCTCTGCGATGGCGATATTCGGAATCACGAGGAAAAGCGGCGGGCACTGCTCACCCAACCATCCCTTGATGCTCTCCGACGATACGCCGGCGGCAATCACGATCAGGATCTGTCGTTTAGGATCGAGTTCGGGCTTAATGTCCTTCAGCACACGCTCAACGAGCCAGGGTTTCACTACGACACACACGATGTCGGCAGTATCGGCAGCCAACTTATTGTCCGTCGTCACGCTGACCCCCATCTTCGAGAATTTCTCAACCACGGCCTGCGAAGGGTCGCTCACGGTGATGTCTTCATTCTTGAACTGCTGGCCCTTGATGAGGCCTTCCACAGTGGCGCCGCCCATCGCGCCTGCTCCTATAATCGATATCTTGCTCATAGTGTAATCATCTATAAACTATAAACCATAAACTATAAACGAAATGCTAAAGACACCTCTTCAGCCTTTCAATAAACTCATCAGCCTCAGCCTTCGTCAGGCAGAGCGGCGGCAGCAGGCGCAGGATATTCGTACCGGCACAGCCCGTGAAGCAATGTTCCTGATAGATCAGCGGCTGGCGCACATCCTTATGTGGGATGTCAAGGTCGATGCCAATCATCAGACCACGACCACGCACTTCGACGATATGCTGCTCTGTCTTCTGGAGTTCCTTCAGTTGTTCTATCAGGTAGGAGCCTACGGCATTGGCATTCTCCACCAGATTCTCCTCTTCGAACACGTCGAGCACGGCCAGTGCTGCAGCGCAGGCCAGATGATTGCCGCCGAAGGTCGTACCCAATTGTCCGTAGACGGGCTTGAACTCCGGACTGATCAGCACGGCTCCCATCGGGAAGCCGTTGGCGATGCCCTTGGCCACGGTGATGATATCCGGACGGATGTCGAGCCACTGGTGAGCGAAGAACTTACCGCTTCGTCCGTAGCCACATTGTATCTCGTCGCAGATCAGGATGGTGCCATACTTCTTGCAGGCAGCAGCCAGACCCTGGGCAAACTCCTTTGTGGCGAGTTTGATGCCGCCCACGCCCTGGATACACTCCAGGATTACAGCACAGACATCACCCTTTGCCAACTCCGTCTCCCACGCCGCCAGGTCGTTCATCGGCAGATAGGTCACGTGACCGTTGGCGTTGATGGGGGCGATGATCTTTGGATTGTTCGTCACCTCCACTGCCAGACTTGTACGGCCATGGAAAGCCTTCTCGCACGAGAGCACCCGTGTCCTGCCGTTAGTAAACGATGCCAGTTTCAGGGCATTCTCGTTGGCCTCGGCACCGCTATTGATGAGGAACAACTGGTAGTCGTCGTAGCCAGAGATCTTGCCTAGCCGCTCAGCCAACTCCACTTGCAGTTTGTTGATGACCGAGTTGGAATAGAATCCTATCTTGTTGAGTTGCTCCGTCACTTTCTCGATATAGTGAGGATGGGCGTGGCCGATGCTGATCACGGCATGTCCGCCATAGAGGTCCAGGTACTCCTGACCCTTTTCATCCCACACCTTACAGCCTTTGCCCTTGACGATGTTCACGTCGAAGAGCGGATATACGTCGAATAACTTCATTTCCTATACCTTATTTATAATTGGCTGCAAAGATACTGCAAATATCCGACAAACCACCATTTTCTTTCGTCTTTTTGCATAAAAATATCAATTGCACGCCTCTAAGTGCATGCAATTGACATTTTTATGCGGTCATCGTGTGAAAATGCCTGCCTATTATATGTATTTAAGGAATCGTTAGTCTATTGTAATATAGCATTAGTGTAATATGAACAAGAACTCGAGGTCTGTACCATTCACGTTGCCGCTGAGTGTCAGTTTCAACGTGTCAGGATTCTTCTCAAAGGTTACCGATGCATTGCCCGTGAACAGCGAGATGGCACGCATCTTATCGTTCCATGTATAAACCAGTTTACCTGTGTTCATCTGTTGCCAACGCCACACGCCAATGTCGTCATTGCGGTTCTGGTAATTGATGGCGAACAGGCCCTTGGAGTCGAAGTAGATGCCCTCGATAATGGTGTTGGCATCGAACTGATCCTTCAGCGTTCCATAGTTCTCCTCATACCAGGCCTTGACTTTTGCCAGGTCAATGGGACCCTTGAACTCCTTGCCCAGTGTCACTTCTTCGAAGGTGCCCTTGGCAATCACTTTCTCGATGGTCCATGCACGGCTGCAGAGGTTGTCGGTCTGGAGGCCGGCAGTCACGGGCAGTCCTGGATCAAGTGTGCCGGTGGTCTTGATGGTGGTGCCGTTCTTCCAAGTGATGCTGACATCACAGTTCTGTCCTGACGACTCGTAAGAGATGGTCATGCCGTTGTCGAACTTGTACTGGCCGCTACTGTATGTGTACTTGCCGAACTCATAGACGGGAACTCCGTCGGCACGGGTCGTGGCGGCATTACCATCACGGGTGATCATATAGGCACCACTCTCCATCATGCGGAACTGCTTGATGCCGTCGGCGTTGTTGTCGGTGATGTTCAGGATGCTGGCAGCGTCTTTGTAGGTGGGGCCGTTGAGTTGCACATCGGTACCCTTGTCGCCACCAGGCGTATCTTTGTCGTCGTCGCCGCCACAAGCCGTCGCGGTGAACAGGACTGTGGCCGCAATGGCCATCATCATATATATTTTTTTCATAACAGTCAAAAATTAAAAGATTCTATAAGTAAGACGGATGGTCAGCACGGGGAAGACGGGGAACTTCGCGATGACGTCGTAATATTTGTTGCTCTCGCTGCCCAGGTCGTCCTTCGTCACTTCCAGATCCATACCTGTCTGCTTCTCATACACTTTGGGCTTGCCCCAGAACTGTACGCCAAGGTCGCCGCTGACGCCGAAGCGCTTGCGGGGAACGGAACGGCCGAAACCGATGCCGACGTAAGGCCTGAACTTGTTGACCTTGATGGAGCCGTTGGCAAAACCGTTCTGGTCGAAACCGACGATGTAGTCGCCGATCACGATACCTTCGCCTGGTTCAAAGTCCTTCACGGGGATGAGGTTCTCGAGGGTGGCTACTTCATCGGTGCCAAAGTAGAATCCTGCAGTGGCGTGGAAAGAGTACTGGGGGAAGGGGTACACGTCAAACAGCAGATGACCGGTGCTGAAATGGCTCTTTCCTTCTGCCTCCGTCTTTCCTCTCTCTTTCTTGCCCTTTGCCCTGTAGTCCACATCCTCCTTGTATTTGAAGGTGGGGAAGAAGTTGTAGCCAGCCCGTACCTGCACATACTCGGTGATGGGGGCTGACACGTCGATGCCGATACCCGTCGTACCGATAACCAGACCTGCCGACACGTGGTCGAAGATTCCAAACTCATCCACTTCGTCCTGTGCCTGCACAGACTGCGGATAGAAAGTCATTGCCAAGGCGGCAATAGCCGCGAGGCATAGCGTCTTAGTTTTTTTCATACACATAGTTTTTAATGAATACATGTTTAATTCTATTTTTGTTGATTAATATGTTGCAAAAATAGGAATAATCAGTGGTAAAAGACTCTCATAATGCAAAAAACGACTAACGTTTTGCAAATCGTTAGTCGTTTTCCTGTAAATACCACTCTTTTGGTGAGAGGCCAGTGGCCGAGCGGAAGGTTTTGAAAAAGGTCTGCTCGCTGCCGAAGCCTGACTCCATCCAGATGGAGGATATCTTTTTGTCGGGCTGCCGCCGCATCAGTTCTTTGGCATACTCGATGCGGTAACGGTTGATGTATTGGGCGAAAGTGCATCCCATCTGCGAGTTGATGCAGGCGGAGATGTCGTTGCGGTGGAGATGGAAGGCATCAGCAATGTCGGAGACCTTCAGTTCGCTGTTCAGGTAGGGCTTCTCTTTGTCCATCAACTCGTTGATAAGGGACATCAGTTCGTTGGCAGGCTCATCGGATACAGGCGCACATTCCATAGCAGTATCGCATGATTTCCTGCGACGAAGCATCATAATGATGCCTACGATACAAAGTCCCGCTAAAGCCAGACCTGCCCAAATCCACCATCTGCCGGCAGAGCGGGCTTCGACGGCCTTTGGTTGGCCCACATGCAGCAAATAGACATTCTTGGCTGGGGTGAAGTTGCTGCCGTTTCTCAGTCCGCCGGCTATCAGCAGATGGCCTTCTGGTGTCAGTATTGGGCTGAAGTCGGGCATCATCTCCAGCGGGTCGGTATAGTAGAGTTTCATGGGGGCACCTTTATCTGAAGCATGCGCATAGTCGATGCAGAGGATGTAGTTATAGGTATTGTCCTGCTGCGTCTGGAAATGCTTGCTGAGACCGAAGAGGTAAGCCCGCCCTGATTGGCGGTCGGCTGTGATATTGCAATAGATGATGCTGTCGCCCTTGTTCGTCATCGGAATGGCGCAGGCTGTTGGCAGCAGACTGGCCTCAGTACCGCTGAAGCGGGCAATCGCCACTTGTCCTGTACTGTCTTTTACTGGCACCAGATAAGTGAAGTCACCCTTTGCCTCGTCGCCGATAAAACTGGCATCAATCTGGCGGCAGCCAGCACTTATCGGCAGCCAGGTCTCAAACAGGGGAATATGAACGGAGTCGCCCTTCAGGCGATAGGCATAGGCTGTTCTCACCGTATCGCCCCTGATGCCTGCAGGCCCGAAGATCAGAGCATCGTCTTTGGCGATGCGTATGATAATTGGGCTTGAACGTTGTGTGGCCACATCTCTGATATAGGTGAAACTCTGCCTGTACTGATGGTCGCCCTTGGCACTCTGTGCCTCATAGAACATCTCGATGCCGTCGTTGTGATACCAGTTGCCGGCGATGACCACCTCTCCGCTGTCGAGTTCGAGCGCCGATGCCCAGGTGCGTTTACGCTGCAGGATGCCGAAACCTCTGAAAGAGTGGGTCTCAGGGTCGTAAAGTTCGGCATTGAAGGTCTGTCCGATGCCTGAAGGCTGTTCGCAGCCTCCTGCTATCAGCACCTTCCCTGATTTCAGTCTGGCCGAGAAGCCCACGTCGTGACTGTAGGTCATCCGCATCACGTGCCATTCACCGTCCTTGAAGTATTCTGCCGTCGGGGTAGGGACAAAACCGTCGGTATGGCCACCAGCCACGACATACTCGCCGTTGACACAGAACACCTGATGTCCGGCTCGCGCAATATTCAGGTCTGGCAACTGCTCTACTTCCACTTTGACTATCGGACAGCCTGAAGGGATGGTGTCGGCCGTTCCCCCTATTGCCGCAGTCGGAAGCAGGAACAGCAGGATAGCCAGCCAGAAGTTCAGTCGTGTCGTTGCCATATCACGTTTGTTTAGTCGACTGCAAAGTTACGAATAAAAAGTAAATCCACCAAATTTTGAGGGATATAGTTTAATATTTTGATAAGAGAAGTCTGATGGTGGATGAGAAACCTACTGAATCAAAAGAAGGGAGCGGATGTCGCTGCCCGCTCCCATATGTGGTATCTCATATCCATGAGGTGTCACTTTTTCTTGATGACCAGACCAATGAAAAGGCTACTTCCGTCAGTTACTTCTTCCGTCACATTGACGACAGTCTTTTCCTCAGGCTCAGAGTAAATGTCTTTCGTCCATCGGTCGTAATAAATGGTCTCATTGCTAAAGTAGTTGAGATCATCCTTTGTGTAATACCAGAGTCCTGAGTCCTCCTGGGATTTTGCTGTGCCTGATTCCAGTCTTGTTGTTGTTTTCGTCCAGGCTATGTGCCAATCGTAATATTGGCGTTCACGACCTTCTCTGTTCATTTCGTACTTGAAGTCGCTGATTTTAGCCTTCTTGCTTTCGACGAGGCTGAGGTCATCGACATTGAAGGATATCGTGGATTCCCAGACCGCATTGGCACCTGAATCTACCCCCTTCTGCTTAATGATGACTTGAGCGCCTCTACCGTTGCCGTTATTGTTGGGGATGATGGACACGCCGTCGTCGGTGGCCTTGAAATTAACGTCCCATCTCCAGAGTATGGCATAGTACATGTTGACGCTTCCACTCTCGATATAAAAGTTCTGCTCCTGTGGCTGATTCTGGTTCGCTGCCTGCGTTACCTTGATGGTCGTATAAGTTATGTCGTTCAAAGAGGAAGCGTTGGGATTGTTGGTGACAAAGGCATAGACGGTGCCTGTGCGTTCCTTGCCGGTAGTATTGGCAGACACCTTGACATTCACACCCTTATTTGATGTGGAACAGGTGACCCATGTGTCACAATTATCATCGGCAAATCCTCCATAGTACTCATAGCCTTTGGTGTTTATCTCAATACGCTGTGTGCCACCATTGGCATCAAAGTGAAGTGCTGTGGGACTCACCTTGAGGGTACCCTGCTGAGCGGGGGCGTCGGGAGACGGTGTGATGTCACTACCATCATCATTTGATGAGCAGGCCATGAATCCTAATGAAATGAATGCCACAGCCAGCGATACTCTTAATGCGCTATACCAGCGGTCTTGTTTGTTACCTTTGTTCATATTCAATTAATTTAATGTTACATTGATATCCGCAAAGGTAGTGACAAATTAGAAGGAAAGACTGACAAAACAGCAAAAACGACTGACAGGGGATGCTTTGTCAGTCGTTTTGGGCTTTATATTCGCTTGGGGTCATGCCTGTGATGGACTTAAAGGCACGGAGGAAAGTGCGCTCCGTAGAGAAGCCTGACGACATCCACACTTCCGAGAGTTTCATGTCGGGCTGGGTGCGCAACAAACGTTTGGCATGCTCTATCCTGTAGGTGTTGACAAACTTGGCGAACGAACAGCCTTTGACGGAATTGATACAGTCGGAGATATAATAGCGGTTGACACAGAGTGCCGAAGCGATGTCTGCTATCTTCAGACTGTCGTTCAGGTATAACTTCTCGTTTTCCATCAGTTCGCAGATACGGCTTATGAGTACTTGGTCAGCAACTTGCTCACGGTCTTCTTGTTCTGTTGGACGGCGGCGCTTCCTGAACAGAAGGCACAGGCCACAAACCAGAGCCGGCACTCCCAGACAGACAACCACAAGCAACAGCCATGAGAATCCGCTTTTAGCTGCTACAGGCTGCCTTCCCACATGCAGCAGGAATGTCATTGCAGAAGGCTTGAAATAAGTGGTTAGAGACATGCCACCGGCCATCAGCAGGTCGCCGTTGGAAGTCAGAGTGGGTGTAGTGTCAAAAATGAGCGGAAGTGGATCTGTATAATAGAGTGTCAGCGTTGCAGGCTTGCCGTCAGTCGTCTGAGTGTAGTCAATGGTCAGCAAATAATAGCGGTAGCCCGCATCGTGGTTTGTCCTGAAATCGCTGTTTATACCCATGAGGTAGGCACGGTGGGCCTGACGGTCCACGATGATGTTCTTGTTATACCATATTCCGCCCCATTCACTTTGCAGAGGGACGGGACATGCTGTGGGCAGCAGCGAGAACAAGCCGTTCTCCACCTTCACGATAGCCACTTGGCCGGCGGCATCCTCCACAGGTATCAGATAGGAATAGACTTCTTTTTTTTCATCACCAATGAAATTCTCATTGCTGAGTGGAGCAATACCAGCAAAAGGATGCCACGTCTCTAATAGGGGGACTCTGACCGTATCGCCTTTCAGACGGTCGGCAATGGGTGGTATCTTCTCGTCCTTGTTGCTCCTGCTGCCTATGATAAGGGCATCATCCTTGGCGATACGGATGATGATGGGATAGGAACGTTGCTGGTTCACATCCTTAATATATGAAAAGGACATTTTGCCATCAAACTGTTCGATGCCGTCATCATGATACCAATTGCCGGCGACAATCACCTTCCCGCTGTCAAGTTCCAGTGCGGAGGCCTTGGCTCGCTTGATGTTCATACTGCCGAAGCCGTCGAAGGTATGGCTCTGGGGGTCGTAGAGTTCCACCGTATAAGTTTGTCCGACTCCAATGTTCTCTGCCACGCCGCCGGCCAAAAGCACCTTGCCCGACTTGAGCAAAATGACCGTGCCAAAGTCGTGGTTATATGTCATCTGCATCACGTGCCACTCGCCGTCCCTGAAATATTCAGCCGTTTGCGTTGGCACGAAGCCGTTGGTATGACCACCAAACACCACGTATTCGCCACCAGCCATCAGCGCCTTATGGCCTGCACGGGGGATGTTCAGGTCTGGCAAACGCTCTGCTTCCATTTTGACTATCGGGCAGACTGAAGGAATGGAGTCGGCCGTTCTCCCTATTGCCACGGATGGAAGCAGGAACAGCAGGATAGCCAGCCAGAAGTTCGGTCGTGTTGTTGCCATATCACGTTTGTTTAGTTGGATGCAAAGGTAGTCATTTTCCGTGAGACCGCCAAACATTCACCAGAAAAACTGTGACTCAGTATTAATGTCATAGGTTCCTGACTTTATAACGATCAGATGGTCATTCGCAAGTAAATTTTGCTCTATTTATCTGCCACCTGCCACCCTGCTTTGGAAAGGCCTGTGTTCAAGACGGTTAGAGGTGGTGGCAGATGGGTGGCAGGTGGCAGTTCCCTCAATTCCCGTAGATAGAAGAGAAGCATCGCTTCCGATGGGGGTTATGTCGTTTCCCCTGAGAGAATACATCGTTTCCCCTGAGGGAAAACATCGTTTTCTCTCAGAGAAAACAGTGGAAACGATAGTCCTTTACACACAAAACCATGGGCTGTTACTGCGCCCAAATGCCATTATCTGCCACCTGCCACCCATCTGCCACCACCTTGTATCTCCTTTATATAAAGGCTTTCCTAAGGCTTGGTGGCAGGTGGCAGATAAAATCGCAAAAAACATTTTCGCGCGTAAAGCCCCATGATTATCAATTATTCAGGCTCCATATATACGCCATGAGTCAATGAACCGTCTGTATTTTCGTAGGCGAAGAAGATGAAGTGTGGCCATCGTTCGATGAGGCCTTTATACCAAACTCCGTCATTACCAGGTATCTTTATGTAGACTTTCACACATTCACCCTTCACTTCGTAGTTTAAAATAGAATATGTGCTATTAACCTCCACTTCCCATGACGAAGGCTTTGAAGTAGACTTTGTTGTCTGCCCCTCGAATGTGAATGTGTTGTCTGACCGGAATGTGTAACGCCTAAAGTTTGATAACAGGGCATGCTTCTTGCTGTTGTGCCACCACAGGCAGCGCAATACTTAGCAATGGCAATATGAGCGGTAGCAGATGTTTCACTCTTCACTTTTCCCTTAGAACGCGGAGGCTTTCAGCCTGAGGCCAGCCGTCTCGTCAATGCCGAACATGAGGTTCATATTCTGCACGGCCTGACCTACGGCGCCCTTCAGGAGGTTGTCGATGGCAGAGGTGACGAGCAACTTGTTGCCGTACTTCTCGACATGTACCAATGCCTTGTTGGTGTTCACCACCTGCTTCAGGTCGATGGCTTTGTCGCTGTAGTGGGTGAAGGCGGCATCACGGTAGAAGTCCTTATAAGCCTCGATGACATCCTCCACAGGGGCTGGCGTCTTGATGACGGCTGTGCAGAAAATGCCTCGGGCAAAGTCGCCACGATAGGGGATGAAGTCGATGTCGGCATCGAGATAACCCTGCACCTGCTTCAGGCTTTGACGGATCTCGGCGATGTGCTGATGCTGGAAGGGCTTGTAGATGCTCAGGTTGTTGTTGCGCCATGAGAAGTGGGTGGTGGCACCTGGCTTCTGTCCTGCTCCCGTAGAACCTGTGATGGCGTTGACTGCCACGTCTTCTTTTAATATATTAAGGTAAGCGGCAGGGAGGAGTGCCACTTGGATACAGGTGGCGAAGCAGCCGGGATTGGCTACGTGCTGTGCCTTCTGTATCTCCTCGCGGTTGATCTCAGGCAAACCATAGACATAGTCGTGGTCGCCCTTGATACGGAAGTCCTGCGCCAGGTCGATGATCTTCACATGGCTGGGGATGGTATGCTCCATCAGGAACTGCTCGCTCTTGCCGTGGCCGAAGCAGAAGAATACTACGTCGACATCCTCGAAAGGCATCTGGTCAGAAAACCTCAGGTCTGCATCGCCGATGAGGCCCTCGTGTACATCACTCACCAGATTGCCGGCGTTGCTCTCGCTGTTGGCAAAGACGATCTCTGCCTCAGGGTGGTTCAGCAGCAGGCGGATCAGTTCACCGCCTGTGTAGCCGGCAGCGCCTAATATACCTACAGAGAGCCTACCCCCAGCCCCTCCCAAAGGGAGGGGGGCTGAAAGGTTAGACTTGTTGTTTGACAGATTATTCATTGTAATCAATTAATTGTTCTTTTATAAGATATGTTTTGATAGCGGTCAGAACCTTGTCTGTATTGCTGGTGATGTCTGCATTGCTGAATCTTATCACCTTAAAGCCTTTGGCCTCCAGCCATTCCGTCCGTTCTTGGTCGCTGACCTGTTGATCGGGAAGCTGATGATACCCACCGTCTAACTCTATGATGAGCTTATGTGAGAGACATACGAAATCTGCGATGAATGGTCCTATGACATGTTGCCTTCTGAAGTGAATGCCATAAAAGTTCCCTCTCAGGCAATTCCATAGGACACTCTCGGCTTCGGTAGGCTTCTTTCTGTTCTGGGCAGCGAACTCTTTCAACAGTGAATAAGTCGCCGGTTCAGCCATTTCATATCCGTATATCCTTTTCTTACCCATGCTAAGCGCTTCCTCTCTGACATTTAACACTAAAGTCCCCTTCCTTTCGCTAAACCTCAGTTAAAAGTCTAACATTAAAGTCCCCCTCTTTTCGCTAAACCTCAGTTAAAAGTCTAACATTAAAGTCCCCCTCCCTTTGGGAGGGGTTAGGGGTGGGCTTTACCTCTTCTCGTCCTTATGTATTCCGTAATACACTCTCAGGGGCGTAGAGCTGACCTTAATGAAGCCCTTGGCCTCGTCGGCAGTCCAGCCCGTCTGTGTCTCACCGTACTCGCCAAGTTTCGATTTCGTGAGGTCGTTGACGGAGTCGATGCCGACGGTCTCGAAGCCGTAGGGACGGAGTTTCAGGATGGCAGTACCCGTCACATTGCGCTGTGAAGAGGTGAGCATCGCCTCGATGTCGGGCATTACGGGCTCCAGATACTGACTCTCATGGAGGAACATGCCGTACCAGTTGGCCACCTGATCCTTCCAGTATTGCTGCCACTTACTCAGCGTAGACTTCTCCAACAGACGGTGGGCCTCGATAATCAGTTTAGGTGCGGCGGCTTCGAAGCCCACACGACCCTTGATGCCGATGATGGTGTCGCCCACATTGGCATCACGGCCAATAGCGTAGGAGGCACCGATCTCCTCGATCTTCTGGATGGCCTTCACCTTATCGTCAAACTTCTCACCATTAACTCCTACGATTTCGCCTTTTTCGAACTGAATCTTCAGCAGTGTCTCTTTCTCGGCGGCAGTCACATGCTTCAGGTAAGCCTCCTCAGGCAACCCCTGTGTGGGATCGAGCAGTTCACCACCACAAATGCTCGTGCCCCAGATGCCGACATTGTATGAGTACTTCAGTTTGGTGAAGTCGGCGAAGAATCCGTGCTCATTCAGATAGTCCACCTCTTCCTTACGTGTCAGTTTCTTATCACGAGTCAGAGTGATAATTTCCACGCCGGGAGCCATCACGAGGAAGGTCATGTCGAAGCGGATCTGGTCGTTGCCGGCTCCCGTAGAACCGTGGGCAATGGCATCGGCACCGATCTCTTTGGCATAGCGGGCGATGGCGATGGCCTGGAAGATGCGCTCGGAACTGACGCTGATGGGGTAGCAGTTGTTACGGAGCACGTTGCCGAAGATCATGTATTTCAGCGATTTCTCGTAATACTCGTGGGTCACGTCGAGGGTGACATATTTCACGGCGCCCAGCTTATAGGCGTTCTCCTCGTTGGTCTTCAACTGTTCTGCACTGAAACCGCCGGTATTGGCACAGGCTGCATACACATCCCAACCGTCCTGGGTCAGTTTCATCACGGTGTAACTGGTGTCAAGCCCACCAGAAAAGGCTACTACAACTTTTTTGTTTGCCATAATTTAAAGTATAAGTGAATAGTGAAAAGTGAAAAATTTGCTTCCGCATTTCTTCTATTCTATTTTATTATTCTATTGTTGTTTTATTTGTTTACTTGTAAGGTGAATGGCGGTAGCAAATTTTTCACTTTTCACTATTCACTTTTCCCTTCGGCGCATCTATGAGCCTGATGCGCTCAATGACCTCATCGGGAATCTTGGCAGGCAGATGCTCCGTCGGATCGTAGAGCATAGCCGTGCAGATACAGTACTTGCGGCCTGTTCGATGGAGCACGTCTACATTTACACAACCCTCACAACCCTTCCAGAATGCCTCGTCCTCTGTGAGGTCGGCGAAGGTCACTGGCTGGTAACCCAGTGCTGTGTTCATCGCCATTACGGCAGCACCACTCGTCAGTGAGAAGATCTTGGCATGCGGCCAACGGGTACGGGCCAGGGTAAAGGTCATGTCCTTGATGCGCTTGGCTACATGGTGCCCCCTGAAGTCGGGATGCACAATCAGTCCCGAGGTGGTCACATATTGCTGGTTCTCCCACGTCTCGATGTAACTGAAACCGGCAAAACGGCCGTCTTTCGTCAGGGCAATCACCGCCTTGGCCTCCAGCATCTTCTTCGTCAGGTATTCGTGTGTTCGCTTGGCAATGCCGGTGCCACGTACCTTGGCTGCCTCGGCTATCGTGTCGAGGATGGTGTCGACGTACTGCTCATGCTCAGGACCCGCCACCAAAACTTCTATTTCTATTTCTTGTTCCATATTATAAAGTAATCACTTATACCTTAATTCACCTCATATTCGGCACGATGTCGCTCAGGGCTTCCACCACTTCCTGATGCCTGATGCCCTCCTTGATGACGATGAAGATCGTGTCGTCGCCGGCGATGGTACCGATAATCTGGGGCACATCGCTGTTGTCAATATTCCAGGCGATGCTGCTGGCATAGCCGGGACGGGTCTTGATGACACCCATATTACCGGAGAAGTTGATGCTGACGAAGCCGGGTACTTGCATCATCTCACGGATATTGCTCGGTGTCGACACTCGCTTGTACATCGTGTCGTTAGGCAATACATATATGTAATTGCCACCCATAGTCGCTGCCTTAGCAACTTTCAATTGCTTCAGGTCACGGCTTAATGTCGCCTGTGTCAGTTTGAAGCCCTCTTTCTGTAAAGCGTTCAACAACTCGTCCTGACTGCCAAGTTGCTGGCTCGAGATGATGAGGCGCAGGGCCTCTAACCGGTTGTTCTTTACTTTCATGTTGGTATATTTATTCAGAAAACGGATGCAAAATTAGATAAAATTCTGCATCCGACCAAATATTTCTGCATATTTTTGCAGAAAATTTATCTATTCATATCGAATCCGACTCTGACACCTTCGTACTTCTTGCTGATTTCACTGACGGTCTCCAGATTTTGGTTACCACTCAGCGTGGCCAGTGTCTGTAACAGCGAGAGCAGTTTCTTGCCCTCAAACAGGATGGAGATGCCACTCATCTCACGCTTCGTATAGCAGTTTACGCTCAGCAGCATTCCCTTCAACGTAATCTTCTGAGTGGCTTCGTCGAAGGTGTATCTGCCGTTGAATGGCGTGCCGCAGATCTTTGAACTGAACGTACCGTCCTGATTGAAACTGATCACGGTGTTGTTGGCAGAGACTCCCACCTGCTGGTAATAGGGCAACAGTTTCTCTTCAATCTGCACGGCAGCCACCTCACCACCGGCCTTGTATAGCAGGTTCTTGCTGGTGAAAGCGCAGCCAGGACCCTTATACTTCCAGTCGCCAATCAGTCCCTGGGGGGTAACTTTGTCGAGGCCGATGACACTCGTGATGGCGTTTGTGATGCCCGTACCATTGCTCATGGCGCCTAGTACCTGACCCATATTCGCGCAACTGACCAGTGCCAGACAGGTCAGACTTACTAATGCAACTTTGATCTTTTTCATATGCTTTTGTTTTTGATGTTAATAAAACCGCTGCGAAGGTACGAACTTTTCCGCCAATAATCACCGTTTTATCAGAAATTAACGTCTTTCCCCTCCCTGCTACCCCTACTATCCCTAATTACCCCTAACCCTCCCTGCCTTCTTCTCTTCTTATTATATATTAATAATGTGTAGCCCTATTTTAATCTTGATTTTGGTCAAGAGTGGCTGCGATTTTGCATAAAACCTGAAAATTTCTCCGGAAAAGTTTTGCTGTTTCGGAAAAAGTGTGTACCTTTGCACCCGCTAAACGAGAAACGCTTCCCGTGAGGCA
>Ga0256404_1004115_pt1 | contig 27998 bp, 25 predicted proteins | sample RumenRJG_01DNA_FD_185990 | JGI IMG/M metagenome (GOLD analysis project Ga0256404, IMG submission 185990) | Bovine rumen microbial communities from Lethbridge, Alberta, Canada - RJG_01 | ecosystem: Host-associated > Mammals > Digestive system > Stomach > Rumen | place: Canada: Alberta | collected...
TGGGGTAAGGGGATGGTGGCTACATATTGATGTTGTGCTGTTGCTTTTTACTGAAAGCTGCTACTAACGACTCATAAATCTACCCTTAATCGTGTATTGGATGATAGTTGCGGATTTTAGGGAAATGAAGAGTCCGGCAACAATGGCGGTGATAATGCCCTTCTCAGGGCTTACACCACTGGCTATGCCGAAGGCAATGGCCAACGGTAGCGCAACGATACCCACAATCAGTCCGGCCATCAAGTCGGCTACGAAGGTCTTACGGTCGTAGTTCTTGATGGCCGAAAAGAATTTGGGTTTGAAATCTAATGTCTTTTTCAAATCTTCTTAACTTCTCTAACTTCTTAACTTCTTAACTTCTCTAACTTCTCAACTTCTCTAACTTCTCAACTTCTTACTTCTCGCTTTCTCGCTCTTACTTGTTCTTCAACAGGTCGCGAATCTCAGCGAGCAGCTCTTCCTGCGTGGGACCCTTGGGAGCCTCAGGAGCAGCGGGCTCTTCCTTCTTGCGGTTCAGCTTGTTGATGGCCTTCAGCATCAGGAAGATACAGAATGCGACGATGATAAAGTCGAGGATGTTCTGAATGAACTGTCCGTAGGTGATGTTAGCCTCGCCGATGGTAGCCTTCAGACCAGTAAAGTCGATACCACCAGTGACAATGCCGATGAGCGGCATGAGGATGTCGTTGACCAGACTAGACACAATCTTACCGAAAGCACCGCCGATGATTACACCGACTGCCATGTCCATCACGTTGCCCTTCATGGCAAACTCTTTGAATTCTTTAATAAATCCCATAGTCGTAATCTTTAAACTGTAAACTTATAAACTTAAACTGTATTTTTGCTAACTGCGTTTTGCAATCTTAACCATGAAACGGTGATTTGGCGCTTTTTCGCTTTAGCTTTTTCACTTTTCACTTAAATTAAGACTGATTTCAAGTGCAAATATAGATATTTTTTTGTAACTTTGTGCCCGAAAACAGAAAAAAGTGCAACAAAAGGCACATTTTTTGATGGAGAAAGCAAATTTATAACTCATTTTTAATAAAACAAATTAAGAATTATGACAAAAGTAGCAATTAACGGTTTTGGCCGTATTGGTCGTCTCGCATTCCGTCAGATGTTCGAGGCCGAAGGTTATGAGGTAGTAGCAATCAACGACTTGACCAGCCCCAAGATGCTGGCTCACCTGTTGAAGTATGACACCGCTCAGGGTGGTTTCTGTGGCAAGTTCGGTGAGAACAAGCACACTGTTGAGGCTGGTGAGGACTACATCGTTGTTGATGGCAAGAAGATCACTATCTATGCTATTCCTAACGCTGCTGAGCTGCCTTGGGGCAAGCTGGACGTAGACGTTGTTCTGGAGTGCACAGGTTTCTATACTTCTAAGGAGAAGGCTTCTGCTCACCTGACTGCTGGTGCTAAGAAGGTTGTTATCTCTGCTCCTGCTGGTAACGATCTGCCCACCATCGTATTCAACGTTAACCACAAGACTCTGACTCCTGCTGACACCGTTATCTCAGCTGCTTCTTGCACCACCAACTGCTTGGCTCCTATGACCAAGGCTCTGAACGATTTCGCTCCTATCCAGAGCGGTATCATGACCACCGTTCACGCTTACACTGGCGACCAGATGATTCTCGACGGTCCTCAGCGCAAGGGTGATGTTCAGCGCGCTCGTGCCGGTGCTCAGAACATCGTTCCTAACTCTACTGGTGCTGCTAAGGCTATCGGTCTCGTTATCCCCGAGCTGAACGGTAAGCTGATCGGTGCTGCTCAGCGCGTTCCAACTCCTACAGGTTCTACCACCATCCTGCACGCTGTTGTTAAGGGTGAGGTAACTGTTGAGGGCATCAACGCTGCCATGAAGGCTGCTACCAACGAGAGCTTCGGTTACACTGAGGAGAAGCTCGTTTCTAGCGACATCATCGGTATGAAGTTCGGTTCACTCTTCGATGCTAACCAGACCATGGTTTCTAAGATCGGTGATGGCAACTCTCTCGTACAGGTTGTTGCTTGGTACGACAATGAGAACTCTTACACTTCTCAGATGGTTCGCACCATTAAGTACCTCGCTGAGCTGAAATAATATCACTCAGATATAAAAATTGTGCCGTCCGATTTTGTTGGACGGCATTTTTTGTGTAATTTTGCCAACTGATATGAAGAAGATGATAACCATACTCGGACCGACAGCCAGTGGTAAGACACCATTAGCAGCAGCCTTGGCGGCAGCATTGCCACCTGTCAATGGCGAATGTGGAGCAGAGATCATCTCTGCAGACTCTCGTCAGGTCTATCGCCGCATGGATATCGGTACGGGCAAGGACCTTGTGGATTACGAAGTCTCACCTCTCACCTCTCACCTCTCACCTCTCACCTCTATAAAGGTCCCCTATCATCTTATCAACATTGCCGAGCCAGGCACGAAGTACAACCTGTTCCAATATCAGCAAGACTTCTTCGATGCTTATAATAATATAATAGGTAGAGGCAAGACGCCCATCCTCTGTGGAGGCACGGGACTGTATATCGAGGCCGTGCTGAAGGGTTACCAACTGTCGCCTGTGCCTCAGAACCCTGAACTGCGTCAGCGCCTGGAGGGAAAGACACTCGACGAACTCACACAGATGCTTACTGAGCTGAAGGCACAGAACGGTTCTGTGATGCACAACAAGACCGATGTAGACTCCTGTCAGCGTGCCATCCGGGCCATCGAGATTGAGGAGTACAACCTGCATACACCTACCCCCAAGCGTGCCCTGCCACCCATCGACTCACTGATTATTGGTGTGAGCATCGACCGCGAGGCTCGTCGCGAGAAGATTACCCGTCGACTGAAGGCCCGCTTGGAGGAAGGTATGATTGAGGAGGTCAAAGGACTGTTGGCTGAAGGCATTCCCGCTGACGACCTCATCTACTACGGACTGGAGTACAAGTTCGTCACGGAGTATCTGGTGGGCAGGCTTACCTACGACGAGATGTTCCAGCGCCTGGAGATTGCCATCCACCAGTTTGCCAAGCGCCAGATGACCTGGTTCCGAGGTATGGAGCGCCGAGGCTTCACCATCCACTGGATTGATGCCCTGCAACCCATGCCCGACAAGGTGCAACAGATATTATCCCTCCTTCTTTAACTTCTTTAACTCCTTTAACTCCTTTAACTCCTTTAAAAAATGGATCTTCCCGTAAAGAAACCACGTCTGGAATGGCTCGACGCCCTGCGCGGCTTCACCATGATACTTGTCGTTGCTAACCATGTCAGTCAGATGGGCTTCGAACAGAATTGGAAGTGGTCGTCGTCACTGCCTTTCCTGCTGCTGTTCCGCATGCCGCTGTTCTTCTTTGTCAGCGGATTCCTCGCCTACAAGGCTGCACAGGTGTGGGATGCCAACAATCTCGGACAGCTGCTCGTCAAGAAGCTGAAGGTGCAGATCATTCCCACCGCCTGCTTCTTCTTCCTGTTCTGTGCCATGATGTCGCCCAACTTCGTCGAGGCTGTCGTCACCAATTTCCATTCAGCTACCAAGGGAGGCTATTGGTTTACCATCGCCTTGCTGTGGATGTTTGTCATCTACTATCTCTTCGCCTATGTGGAGAGCAAGCTCAAGGTAAAGTCGTGGATACCCATCACCGTCCTCTTCCTCATCTCTCTGGCGTTCTATGAGTCGTGCTTCCTGCCCAAGTATTTCTCATGGGCACAGGGCTATAAGGGCGAGCATATCCAGTGGATTGACGACCTCTCGCTGGGGCGTGTGTTCATCCATTTCCCCTTCTTCCTCTATGGCAACATCGTCCACCGCTATTGGGACAAAGCCCAGCGTGTCATGGACTCTAAGTGGTTCTACCCATTGATCATTGTCTTGGTCATCCTGGCCACCCTCGATGTCTTGAAGTGGCACCAGCTCCGCTTGGAGTGGACCAATCTGCCCTCTACCATTGCCAAGTTCGGACTGCTCACCATTGTCTTCATGTATTTCCGCAACTATCAGCAGTATTTCACCAAGCTGACCGTCATAGGAGCCTCTCTACAGTATATTGGTCGTCGCACGCTGGACATCTATCTCATCCATTTCTTCTTCATGCCCAACGTGCCAGCTATCGGTATGTTCTTCGACAAGTATCGCCACAACTTTGCCCTCGACACCACCATCTCTGTTGTGATGGCGTTGCTGATTATCGGCTTCTGCATCATTTCGTCAAACATCCTGCGCGTCAGCCCATTCTTCAAGAAGTGGCTGTTCGGTAGGTCCTAAAAGACGATTTAAAACACGTTACAAAGAATCATAATGGATATTCAGGAATTAAAAAATAAAACCCTTCAAGGTTGCGGATGCGTGTCGATAGGTATCGTCATCCTGCTTTTCATCGTGATACTTATCGGTATTTATGCTGAAGATGAAGAACAGGAGACATCAAAGGCTGCTACGGAGCAGCAAGACAGCACGACGGTGAAGAAAGACAGCGTGGTGGTCAACGAACCCCTGCAGGGCGACCCCTATGAGGAGCTGGACGAGTTGATAGGTCTGAAACAAGTGAAGGAAGAGGTGCATTCGCTGGCCAATTTCGTGAAGTTGCAGAAACAACGCGAGAAACAGGGCTTGAAGACGCCTAAGATGTCGTACCACCTTGTGTTTACTGGCAGTCCAGGTACTGGTAAGACCACCGTTGCCCGCATCGTGGCTCGTATCTATAAAGACCTGGGCGTGCTGAAGAAGGGTCATACCGTAGAGACAGACCGCTCTGGACTGGTGGCCAACTATGTCGGACAAACAGCCACCAAGACCAATGCGATAGTGGACTCAGCCCTGAATGGTGTGCTTTTTATCGACGAGGCCTATGCGCTGGTGCCTCAGAATCTCTCTCAGGACTACGGACAGGAAGCTATCTCAACCCTGTTGAAACGCATGGAGGATGATCGCGACAAACTGGTTGTCATCATTGCTGGTTACACCAACGAGATGCAGCGTTTCATCGACTCAAATCCAGGTCTTCAGTCGCGTTTCAATCGCTACATCAACTTCCCCGACTATACCAGTGCGGAGCTGACAGACATCTTCAAGATGTATATGAAGAAGAACCAGTACACACTGGCCCCTGATGCAGAGGCGTATCTCAAGGAGCGCTTTGCTTATGTTGTAGCCCACAAGGACCGCAACTTCGGTAATGCCCGTTATGCCCGCAATGTCTTTGAGAAGAGCATCCAGCAACAGGCCAACCGCCTGGCAGGACAGACGAACCTCACCAAGACCCAATTGACGGAACTCACCGTTGATGACCTCAAGGGCGCCTTCTCCTCGAAAACGAATATCTCACGATAAACCAACAAAGGGGCCGACAGATATTTGAGCTCCCTAAGTCCAATTACCAGCCTAATACGGAGCTGTATTAGCCTAGTACGCGCTCGTATTAGGCTAATAATGGGTGCTTATTAGGCTGATTTTGATACTCGAATGGCTATTTCGTCACACATTTCCCTCCAAATGAGCGTGTGAGACTGATTTTTTGCGAAGCCCAAATGTGCACCAAAGACAGGGAAAAGCATCAAAACAAAGGGTTTTTGCATGTCTTTTGAGGCCTTTTAGAGGATAAATTGATGCAATTTATCTCCCATTCTGGGTTCATTACCGTTACCGCGATTGGTCTTAGAAGTTTGTAAGTTGTTGATAATTAGCTCTTTAGATAAATATAACAATACTTCAACTTCAGATTTCAGTTACTTCAGTTAAATTTCGAGGGGGTATCATTTTCTTCTTATATATATAACTATCTAATTATTAATTAGTTATATATTATATATAGGGGATTTGATACATAACAACCCCTCGAAATACTTACTGAATACTGAAGTAACTGAAGAAGTTCTGTTTTACTCTTCCTCTACCAGGCCACCCAGTGCCATGCAGAGTTCGTTATACACGCCGAGGGCGTAGCGCTCCAGGGTCAGGTCTTCTCTCATAGGCATCGGACGGAAGTTCGGATGATAGCTGCCGTCAGCCCAGCGCGTCACCGTGATGTAACGGCCGCTGAAGATGCGCGGATTACGCCTCACAGTCTGGTGAGTTGCCGTCTCTACGAAGGTGAAATGCTCGTCGTAGCGGAACTCGTCAATCTCCACGTCGCGCTTCAGTACGCCCTGATAGTCCTTACCGACCCGCATGATGCGGTCGCTGTTCAACACTGTTTTTACGTTCACTTCACTGTCCCCGTGTGCACGTGTGCACTCGTTTTTATCATCGTTCCATCACCTTTTTGACTGTTCCATCAGAGAGCCTGATAATATTAAGACCTTTCTGCGGATGCTCTAAGCGCCTGCCATCAATAGAATAGCGAGTAATATCGTGGGTATTAGCATCATAAAAAGTTGAGGTTATACCAACAGGATCTATAGTCTCTCCTGAGAATCCCCTAATGGCTTTAAACTGATTCCAAGGGTATGTCCGCGCATATTCATGCATGGCAACATCGGGTACTGTCAGTATGGTAGCATAGGGCTTTCCTGTACTTCTGTTTCTAAATGACGAAGAATAGGCTTGGGGCACCTTCTCTGCATAGCAGGTTATATTTTTATCCATTTCGCCTGTAAAAGCACAGTCACCTATTGTTGAAATGGTAGAAGGTAAAATGACATTTATATATTTGTCAGATTTGTCAAACGCAAAAGAACAAATTGTCCTAAGACCTTCATGGAAGATGACCTCTGATAGTTCCTTGCAACTCCTAAAAGCGGCATTTCCAATACTTTCTACATTTTGCGGAATCTCAATTGATGATATCTTTGTGTTGGAAAACGTATTATTCTTTATCTGAGTAATTCCATTCCCAATCGTTACTGAAGTTAAATTAGAACACTCACAGAAAGCCGACTCGCCAATCTCAGTGACGTTGTCTGGTATTTCGATAGAAGATAATTGAGTACAGTAATAGAATGCATATTCTCCTATGCTAGTCACACCATTGGAGATTGTGATGGAATTTAATCTTCCACAGCAATAGAATGCATACGATTCAATAACCTTTAAGCTATTAGGAAGTGTAATGTTTTCTATGTCACAGTAGCTAAAAGCATGAATTCCAATATTAGTGACACTATTTGGTATAGTCGTATTATTTCCACCGCAGACTAGCGTGTTTGTCGCTGTAACAATAATAGCATTACAATTGTCTCTGGAATCATAACGAGGGTTGCCATCTTCTACAATAATGGTACTTAATTTAGGACACTCCGGAAACAGACCATTATAGTAATCGGCACCACCTACTTCTCCCCATTGATTATAAGTATAATGAGGTGACGTGTCTTCATCACCCATTTTAATTAGACTTTTAGGTATCTTGATATATGAAAGATTTGAACAACCTTCAAATGCATGACGGCCAATTGATTCTAAACCTTCTGGAAGCTCAATTGACGTAAGTGAGGTACAATGAGCAAATGCAAGGCTACCGATGTGCGTTACACTACAGGGTAACGAGACCGAGACAAGATTGACACTAAACATGAAGGCTCCAGTATCTAAACTCGTTACTATGTAGCTGTTGCCATCGTATTGAATTGTCTCGGGGATTGTTATGTTAGAATCTTGGTAACTCCAACCTGTGACATGCGCCGTGTAATTGCTATTGTCGAGATTATATTGTATCCCGTCTATTAGCTCAGAAGCATTGGCTTTGAACGCGTATAATAGTACAATAAAGAATAAAAACTTTGTTTTCATAAACGCCTCCTGTCTCTTTAACACTGCAAAAATAATAAGAATTGTTGAAATATCCAAATGAATGGGATAAAACTTGTGTTATGTGAAGTACTCTGTAGAAACTTCAGAACTGACCCGCCTTTACCTCTTGAGGAAGAACAATATCCCCAGAATACTTGTCGGGATTACTGGTCACTTCTGCACCTTTTGCTTTGGTAATAAGATTGTAATAAATACCATCAATCTCCACGGCATCTGCACTTGCAACCAGTGGTAGCAAAATCATAACGAATAATAGTAATTGTTTTTTCATAATCATATTGTTTTAAGTTATTATTGTTATTTCATTACACACAAAAAGAAAACGTGGACAATTTACTTCGTCTACGTATTTCTGGTATCGGCAAACACCAAGTCATCTAAACGAGCAAATGCCCACGCCTATTGGCGTGAACTATCTACTTCAGTTCTTGATGACTTTATGAAATTTTGCCGATTTCGAAATACAAGAATCTAAAAGTGGATGTTCATCCTATATGTCCTTATTTTATATCTTTTCTCAGCCCATAGGCATCTATGGTTTTAAGGGTTCAACATTATTGTTTCGCTTTCTGCTTGCAAATATAACGACTTTTTCTGAGACTTCCAAATTTTGCAGGAGGAAAGTGTCGAGGGAGCATCTACCAAGTATCTGGTGCATGATACGCCAAATAATGTTTTTTTGTCCTAATATTTGGACGCTAAGGAAGAAATGAGTACCTTTGCAGCGTTTTTATAAACAATCATGAAAAGACGATGAAGAAATTACTTACAATTGTCATCATCCTGCTGATAGCGGTATTGATGACACAGACTGTACCGAGTAAGAAAGCCCATAAGGAGGCTATGATGAAGGCTATCAAAGAGTATGTGGACGAGAAAGCTGAGGAACAGGGCTTTGGCGACAATGTGCTGACAAACATTGGTAAGGTGGTAGTGAACAAAGGTATCGAGGTGGCGCTGAACGCAAAGCTGAAGGTACATAACTATTACCTCTGGAACACGACGACGGTACGGCTGGATGGCAAGGACCAGCTGCTGTCAGTAGGTGTGCTGGGCCAGGTGCTGACTTTCGACAAGGACATGCTGAAAGAACGTATAGAGAAAGCTGACAACGTGGAATCGGAAGAGTAATTATAGTCCGATTATCTATGGTAAACAATAAAGGCTGCGAATCGTCGCAGCCTTTAATTATGCTAATTGCTAAAAACCATTATCCAACTTGTGAACCGGGCTTCACATCCTTGGTGGTGGTAACTACGCTGAGGCTCTCGTCGGCATCGACGGCCGATAGTATCATGCCCTGACTCTCGATGCCCATCATGGTACGAGGTGCGAAGTTGGCCACGAAGAGGATGCGCTTGCCGATGAGCTCTTCGGGATTCTCGTAGAAGGCAGCGATACCTGAGCAGATGGTGCGGTCGGTACCTGTGCCGTCGTCGATGGTAAACTGCAGGAGCTTCTTCGACTTCTTGACCTTCTGGCAGTCCTTGACCAAGCCGACACGGATGTCGAGCTTCTCGAAGTCCTCGAAGCTAACGGTGTCCTTGACAGGAGCAGCCTTGTACTGCGCAGCTTGATTAGCTTTCTTGGTGGCCTCGAGCTTGTCGAGTTGCTTCTGGATGACGTCGTCCTCAATCTTCTCGAACAGCAGGGCGGGTTCACCCAACTGGTGACCAGCCTTCAGCAGGTCTGTGCTGCCCAGCTCGTCCCACTCGAAGCTCTCCAGGTTCAGCATGTCGCGCAGCTTCTTGCTGGAGAAGGGCAGGAACGGCTCGAAGGCGATGGCCAGGTTGGCGGTGAGCTGCAGACAGATGTTCAGAATGGTCTCGCAGCGCTTCTGGTCGGTCTTCCACACCTTCCAAGGCTCGCACTCGGTGATGTAGCGGTTGCCGATACGTGCCAGGTTCATGGCCTCGAACTGGGCATCGCGGAACTTAAACTGGTCGAGAAGGGCCTCTACCTTCTGCTTCACGTCCTTGAACTCCTCCAGCGCCTGCTTGTCAACATCGAGCAGTTCGCCACAGGCAGGAACAACACCGTTCCAGTATTTCTTGGTGAGCTGCAGGGCACGGTTGACGAAGTTGCCATAGACGGCGACGAGCTCGTTGTTGTTGCGGTCCTGGAAATCCTTCCACGTGAAGTTGTTGTCCTTGGTCTCAGGAGCATTGGCTGTCAGCACATAGCGCAATACATCCTGCTTGCCAGGCATATCCACGAGGTATTCATGCAACCAGACGGCCCAGTTGCGTGAGGTACTGATTTTGTCGTTCTCCAGGTTCAGGAACTCGTTGCTGGGCACGTTGTCAGGCATGATATACTTGCCGTGGGCCTTCATCATGACGGGGAAGATGATGCAGTGGAATACGATGTTGTCCTTGCCGATGAAGTGCACCAGACGGGTGTCCTCATCCTGCCACCACTTCTCCCAGTTGCCCCACTTTTCGGGCTGGTTCTTGCAGAGCTCGACGGTGTTAGACACATAGCCGATGGGAGCATCGAACCATACGTAGAGCACCTTGCCCTCAGCACCCTCTACGGGTACGGGAATACCCCAGTTCAGGTCGCGCGTCATGGCACGGGGCTGCAGGTCCATCTCCAGCCACGACTTGCACTGGCCGTAGACGTTGGGGCGCCACTCCTTGTGTCCCTCCAGAATCCACTGCTTCAGCCAGTCCTGATACTCATTCAGAGGGAGATACCAGTTCTTGGTGCTTTTCAGTACGGGCGTAGAACCAGAGATAGTAGACTTGGGATTGATGAGCTCCGTAGGACTCAGGTCGCGGCCACACTTCTCGCACTGGTCGCCATAGGCCCCCTCATTGTGGCAGTAAGGGCACTCGCCCGTCACGTAACGGTCGGCCAGGAACTGCTTGGCCTCCTCGTCGTAGAGCTGTTCGGTGGTCTCCTCTACCAGTTTGCCCTCGTCGTAGAGCTTGCGGAACCAGTCAGCAGCAAACTTGTGGTGTATCTCGCTGGTGGTGCGGCTATAGATGTCGAACGAGATGCCGAACTCCTCGAACGAATCCTTGATCATCTTATGATAGCGGTCTACCACGTCCTGTGGGGTGATGCCCTCCTTGCGGGCACGAACGGTGATGGGTACACCATGCTCGTCAGAACCACCGATGAACATAACGTCCTCCTTCTTCAGACGGAGGTAACGAACGTAGATATCAGCAGGGATATAGACACCTGCCAAGTGACCGATGTGTACACCACCGTTAGCATAGGGCAGTGCTGAGGTCACTGTTGTTCTCTTGAATTTCTTTTCTGCCATTTTCTTGTCTTTTTTCTATTTTGGCTGCAAAATTACAAAATAATTATGAATTATGCGGTAGTGGAAGCAAATTTTTCATTTTTCATCTTTCATTTTTCATCTTTTTATTGTACCTTTGCACCCGCTTTTAGGGGTACTTGCGGATTTTATCCGCGAATACCCAGGCGTCTCGGCAATTCAAACGAGTTTGATTGCTCTCAACTTAAGGGGTACTTGCGAAAGCCAAGCGACGGCCGGACCCCCTTTAACAAAACAAGAATAATATGGAAGAAAAGAAACGTGTCAGCGTGCTGTTTATGCTTTTCGGCACCCTGTTCTGCGTCTGCCTGATTACGGCAAACGTATTGGAAACAAAGCAACTCTCCTTTGGACCTGTCAACCTGACAGCTGGTATTATCGTATTCCCCGTGAGCTACATCATCAATGATGTGGTGTGTGAGGTGTGGGGCTACAGTCGTACGCGCATGCTCATCTGGATGGGCTTTGCCATGAACTTCTTCTTCGTCGTCATGGGTGCTATTGCCGACTGGATACCAGGAGCACCCTACTGGCATGGTGAAGAGGGATTTCATGTCATCTTCGGACTGGCTCCGCGTATTGCCTTGGCATCGTTTATTGCCTTTATCGCTGGTTCGTTCATCAATGCTTATGTGATGTCGAAGATGAAGCTGTCTGCCAAGGAAAGCGGTTCATTTAAGAAGAACTTTTCGGCACGTGCCATTTGGAGTACGGTGTTTGGTGAGGCTACCGACTCGATTATCTTCTTCCCACTGGCATTGGGTGGTGTAATCCCCTGGGAGGAGATGCCGTCGCTGATGATTTCGCAAGTAACCTTGAAGACACTCTACGAAATCCTGGTGTTGCCCATTACTATCCGTGTGGTTGAGTATACGAAGAAGCGTGACAATGAAGATGTCTATGACGAAGATATCAATTACAACATCTTTAATATTTTTAAAATATAATTCGTTATAACGAAAGAATATATTATGGCAAGAGAAAATGAAGGCCTGCAGCAGTTAGGCAAGAAGACAGAATACAAGATGACCTATGCTCCGGAGGTGCTGGAGACATTTGAGAACAAGCATAAGGACAACGACTACTGGGTGCAGTTCAACTGTCCTGAGTTTACGTCGCTGTGTCCCATCACTGGTCAGCCCGACTTTGCAGAAATCAAGATTATGTATATCCCTGGCGAACGGATGGTGGAGTCGAAGAGTCTGAAGCTTTACCTCTTCTCGTTCCGTAATCACGGCGATTTCCACGAGGACTGTGTGAACATCATCATGAAAGACCTGGTAAAGCTCATGCAGCCTAAATATATTGAGGTGATAGGACTGTTTACTCCGCGTGGCGGCATTAGCATCTATCCATACGCCAACTACGGACAGCCGGGAACAAAATACGCTGCCCTTGCAGAGCAGCGCCTTTTGAATTACAATATGAAGTAATCCCCTTCGTCTTATAGGTAGTGACGGGGGCCTTATTCTCCGATGTTGAGAACGCTCTTGATGACGTCCTTGATGGCTTTCGAGGCTGCCTCGTCACACTTGTCTTTACTCAGGAACTCGTGGCTATGAGTACCTATGAGGTTGATGACCTTCCAGACCTTGCGCGAGGGGTTGATTTCAGTATCCTCGATGGCGTTGGCTGTCCAGGGGTCGTTATGGGAATAGATGAAGATGATGGGTTGCGTGGTGGTCGTTGCTGCCCACTGGTGTACGCTGGTCATCAGTTTGCCACCATCCCATTGCCCAGGATAACGCTTGCTGAACATATTCTCCACACTGCTCAGGTTGCCTACCTCCTCGGCCAGCTTCTTCGTCAGGTAGCTGCCGTCGACCAGCGAATAGTCGTAGCAATAGCTGCCCAGCTCACGATAGGCTTGCAGATAGTAGGGCATTTCCTTTTCGCTCTTACGAAGCGCTATAATACCGTTGTCGTCTAATGCGGCACGTCTGCCTACACTTTTCTGACTGTTTTTGATAATATATTTCATCAATTCTCTCTCGTCCATAAATACGAAGTCCACCACAGCTTCGATGTCACTCTCATCGGCTGTCGGTGCTATGGCCTTTGCAGGGTCGGGCACGTATTTGGCCCAACTGCTGAACTGAATATAAGAGAAGTCGCCGAAGAGGTTGTTGTAGAAGGTACAGATGACGCCTGCTGTGGCAGCCTTCTCCAGTTGCGCACCTTCATAATACTGCAACAGCTCTTTATACTCATTTGGTGAATCCTGATGGTACTTGCGCAGACAGGCATCGCGCAGCGCCTTATTGCTGCTGATGGCTGCCGGAATGGCACGCAGACGCTGATAGGCCACAGCCTCGTCACTACCTGCGGGATAGCCGTTGCCACAGACATTGATCAGATACGTTCCTGCAGTCATTTCCATGCATGACTCTTCAGTACCTCTGATGAATGGGGCACAGAAGGGCATGAAGAGGTCGATGTCGTTCCATCCGTTCTTGTCGCTATAGTAGGCATAGAGTGCCGAGGTGATGCCACTCTTGCTGACACCAGTAGCCACCCACTTGTTGGTGCGTGGGAAGAGGTGTTTCTGCAGCAGCGTCACGATGTTGTGCAGGTCGGTAGCTGCCTGGTCGGTATAGAGGTAGGTGAAGTCTGTGTTGTCGAAATCCTCAGGCAGCGAAGTGCCGAAATAACGGTGCTCCACAGTGATGTAGTTGGCTTTCAGATATTTCACCAGGTCTTGCTCGTCGTATATTTCGTGAACAGAGTCTGGCAGGGCATAGCCCTCGGTATCGAGCACCACAGGACGATCCCAGTCCTTGAACTTCATATAGCAGCGCTGCTTGAAGGTGCCGCCCTTCGGATTCTTGTGGTCTTTCAGCTGTTCCACATTGAAGTAATAGCCGTATTTGTCGGGGTTTTCCTTCGAATATTCGATGGTAGCATCGCTGATGCCTGGAATCTTCTCCAGCTTCTGCGTAATCTCGTCGCTGGTCGGCTTCTCAGGGTTTGTTTGACCACTTTCACTTTCATACTGGTATTCGTCCAAGTGGTCACTCTCGGCACAACCTGTCAAGAACTGTGTGCCCCATGCCAATAGGCAAAAGGCCATCGTGTAGTTCACGTATTGTCTTATCTTCATCATTTTCATAAGCTTTCTTAATTACCGTTCCTAATAAATTGCAATGCACGATCCAGCTGAGTGTCCTTGCCAGTGCTTCTCAGCTGTTTGACGTCGAGGTCAACCTCGATATCAGGGGTGACACCAACGCCTTCCAGCAGCTGACCCTCACGAGTGAACTGGGCCACTAGGGGCAGGTAGACATAGACAGGTGTCTTGCCTTCCTCGCCGATGTGTCCTGTGTAGTTGTACGAGAAGAACTCGTTGCCTATCAGTCCGCACAAGCCGCCCCACGTGCGCTTGCCAATTAAGGTGGCATTGTCGATATACTTGGTGCCGAGCGACGTGATTTCGGCCATGCTCACAGAGGCGCAGTTGGCCAACACCACGATGGGCTTCGTGATGAGGGCATGTTCCTCATCCATGGTCGGAGCATAGGCAGGCATCAGAGGCGAGTAGTCCAGACGGCCTGTACCACGTCTGTAGCGCGCCTGGCCAATTTCGAAACCACCACTGGGAATCAGGGAACCCAACACATAGCGATAGTCGTTCATGGAACCACCACCGTTATTTCTGACGTCAATGATGACGCCACCCAGCTTGCCAGCCTTGTGCAGCTCCTGAATGGTGTTAAACCAGGAGTTCCAGACCTCCTCTACCTTCTTGATGTGGGCTAGGGTAGCCTCGCTGGCATTAGGGAACCCCTCGTTGGTATACTCCTTATTAAGATAGTATGACAGGGCGAAATCGCTGAAATACAGATAGGCGATATTACCCTTCAGCAAGGCAAACCTGATCTTCATGCCATTGTCGTAGAAGTTCTCGTCGATAGGGTCGAAGCCAGGAATATTCAGATAGGCATAACGGTTGGCCAACTCATTGAACAGCGCAATGCCCTCCTTGGTATCTTCAACCTCGTCCAATTCTTTGTCCAGGTCTGTCAGCACCTTCAGCATGTCGACCTCTTCGGCAGTAGGCGTGGTCAGGTTCTTCAATGCGGTGATGCTATCGTTGATCCATTCCTTACCGGCCTTTTCGGTATCGTTAAACTTATCAAGGAGATCGTCACTGGCGGTAGAGTACTCCAGATAGATAGGGGTGCCGTCCTCGTCGAGCTCTATCTCGCCATTGGCTTTCTTGGCGTAGTATTTCAGCGTAGGCGGGGTGTTGCGGACAGCCACAAACTCGGGGCGCTTTGAGTTGCGCACCATACTGGGGGATACGGTGATATATTTTCCCGTCTTATGATTCTTCAACTGCACGTTCATGTGGCCATCGTGCAGCGGACAGACCACCTGTTCCGTGAGTTCTTTCAGTTGATTATCCGTCACATCCTCTTGCTCGTCAAGGGCCTCAAACTGTGGAAGATACTGGTCGTAGACGGCATCCCAGTCCAGTCCCAGCTCTTTCTCATAGTCCCACAGTGCATAGCTCTGGTTCAGACCATTCCACAACACCTTGAACTTGCCAGCATAGCTGTTTTCGGCCTCGCCAAACGACAGCTGGTCTTGGTGGCCATAGCTCACCAGCGTGTCGCTCTGTTCACGGCACGAACAAAATGTCATTAACAGGAGTCCTGCTCCTATGATAGATAATATCTTGTGCTTCATAATCCTCGTCATTAAAATTGATAGTTCACTCCTGCCTGAATGGCAATAGTACTGTTATAGCGATAGTCTTTCACTTTCATATACTGCTTCTGTGTGCTCGTCGTACTATGGTAGTAGCGTGCCTCCACCTGGGCAGCCCAGTGTTTGGCAAAGCGGTATTCCAAGCCTACGCCACCTACCAGACCACAGTCCCAGCGCTGGTCGCGGTCGCTGTCGAACTCCACCTTCTCGCTGAACGAGTAGTATTTTCCTGAGAACATGTTCCAGTCATAGCCCTCACGATGGCTGCTCAGCCAGTAGCCGCCATAGACACCCAGATTGACGAAACCGCGTAGCTTCTCGCCACCCATGCTCAGCGATGCCATGACGGGCAGTTGCAGGTAGTTGTTGAAATACTTGTAGTCGATGGGTAACCTCTCGCGATTGTGGCGATAGTTCTTCTGCGTCCAATTAAGGTCAGCCCTGACACCCAACCAGTCGGTCACATTATACTGTCCCGTAATACCCACGGTGGCACCCCAGCGACCTTCTGTCTGCCAGTCAGTCTCATACTGCTTGTCCATCGTGTACAAATTGTAGTCGGTACCTGCTGTCACACCAACACGCCATTGAGCATGAACGGCCATTGACAGCATCATTGCACAGACCAGAATCATTCTTTTCTTTTTCATTAGTAGCTGTTTTAGTATTTTATTTCGATGCAAAGATATAGGCTTTATTGACCGTTGATGGCCTGGAATTCAGATAGTCAGCGAAGATGCTGACGGAGAGAATTACTCCTTGCGGTAGTATTCCTGTGTGTGGTCAGGAAATTCTAGGATGAGGGAGTCGGCTGTGAGCATCCGTATCTGAACGGTATCGATGTCTGGCACGTCGCCCTCCTGTGAGAATCCGGCTATGGTGTCGGCTTTCAGAATCAGTTGGCCATTATAGAAGTGCCAATCAGTATAGCGTTTGATGGCAGGATACTCCACAGGTGACATGTCGTCGGTTGTGGTACGGCGACGCATGCTTCCTCGTGCTGATACGGTGTAGTCGCGCTTCAGTCGCAATGAGTATTCGCGGGGTGTCATCATCAGCTGACGCAGAGAGTCGGGCATGCGCTCTATCATACGGCGCTGCATACGTCTCGGCATACTCTCTGGTGCACGTAACTGAGGCTGAACCATGTAGCACCATTCTCCTTTCAGCATCTCCATATTAACCACACTGAGTGCTTCGTCGCGGTCTTCTGGATTGACAATGACTGCCAACTCGTCACCGATACGGGGACGTCCGTAGATGCGGTGCTGCTGGAAGGCGGTGATAATATCAAACGTGTCTGGGTCACCGCCAGAGTAGGGGAGAAACACCAATACGGAGTCAGTACATCCGTCACATGCCAATCCGTAGAGGGCAGAATCACCAGGCTGGTTCTTCTGCAGACTGATGGCGTCTTCTGCAATGTCAGAGGCTGGCTGTTGCTGTTTACTGCCGCATGCTCCCGTTAAGAGTACGGTGGCAAAGATGAAAAGAATGGCCTTTTTCATTGTTTCTATCAAATTATTGTGCAAAAGTAATAAATATTTCTCAATTATTTTGTATCTTTGCAGAAAATTATGAATCTAAATCAATAAATAACATGAAAAAGAAGATTAAGTTTAGTCTTGTGTACCGCGACATGTGGCAGTCGTCAGGTAAGTTCCAGCCTCGTAAGGACCAGTTAGAGCGCATCGCTCCCGTCATCATCGATATGGGTTGCTTTGCCCGTGTTGAAACCAATGGTGGTGCTTTCGAGCAGGTGAACCTGATGGCTGGTGAGAACCCCAACCTGGCGGTGCGTGCTTTCTGTAAGCCCTTCAACGAGGTGGGCATCCAGACTCACATGTTGGACCGTGGCTTGAATGCCCTGCGTATGTATCCTGTTCCTGACGATGTGCGCGAGCTGATGTACAAGGTAAAGAAGGCACAGGGTGTGGATATTCCCCGTATCTTCTGTGGTCTGAACGACACACGTAATATTATCCCCTCTATCAAGTGGGCTAAGGCCGCTGGCATGATTCCACAGGCTACACTGTGCATCACCACCAGTCCTGTGCATACCGTAGAGTATTACTCGAAGATTGCTGACGAGGTGATTGCCGCCGGTGCTGAGGAAATCTGCCTGAAGGATATGGCTGGTATTGGTCAGCCAGCATTGCTCGGTGCCCTTACGAAGGCCATCAAGACGAAGCATCCCGATATCATCATTCAGTATCATGGCCATTCTGGGCCTGGTCTGTCGATGGCCTCTATCCTGGAGGTTTGTAACAATGGTGCCGACATCATCGACACCGCTATCGAGCCACTGTCATGGGGTAAGGTTCATCCCGACATCATCTCTGTACAGTCCATGCTGAAGAACGAGGGCTTCGAGGTGGCAGATATCAATATGAATGCGTATATGCAGGCCCGCAGCCTGACACAGGAGTTCATCGACGACTGGCTGGGCTGCTTCATCAATCCTGCCAACAAGCACATGTCGAGTCTCTTGCTGGGCAGTGGCCTGCCTGGTGGCATGATGGGTTCGATGATGGCCGACCTCGGTCCTATCCAGTCGATGATTAACAAGCTGCGTGAGAAGAAGGGCGAGCCGACACTCTCTATGGACGACATGCTGGTGAAGCTGTTCAACGAGGTAGAGTATGTATGGCCGAAGGTGGGTTATCCCCCATTGGTAACACCGTTCTCACAGTATACCAAGAACATTGCTCTGATGAATCTGCTCACCATCGAGCAGGGCAAGGGTCGCTACGTCATGATGGACGATGCCATCTGGGGTATGATTCTCGGAAAGAGTGGCAAGGTGCCTGGCACCATCGATCCGGAGTTCATTGAGCTGGCCAAGAAGCAGGGTCGCGAATTTACCGATGCCGATCCACATACCCTTATCCCCAATGCGCTTGATGGCTTCAAGAAGGAGATGGATGAGAATGGATGGGACTACGGACAGGACAACGAAGAGCTCTTCGAACTGGCTATGCACCCCGAGCAGTACCGTCCGTTCAAGAGTGGTCAGGCTAAGAAACAGCTGCTTGCTGACATCCAGAAGGCTAAGGATGCCAAGTTGGGTTCAAAGTTGAGTCCTGCCGACATCGCCGCCTTCAAGCATGCCAAGGCCGATGCACTGACAGCTCCTATTGCTGGTCAGGTGTACTATGAGTTCTCTGGCGAGGGCGCTTGCGAGCCTTGTCTGGAGCCATTCATTGGCCAGCAGTACAAGGAGGGCGACACCTTCTGCTATATCCAGGCACCATGGGGCGAGATTGTTCCCATTCCTGCTGCCCTCGGTGGTAAACTCGTGGAGGTCGCTGCCAAGCAGGGCGCCAAGGTTCGCAAGGGCGACAACCTGGGTTGGATAGAAAGAACAAACAGCTAATAGCCAACTGGCAACAGCTAATAGCCAATATGGATTATCAAGCAATTATCGATAAGTATTACCCTGCGGACGATGAGCTCCGCAGGTTTTTTTTAAAGCATTCCCGACAGGTAGCTGACCGTTGTTTACAGATTGTGCGTAAGCATCCGGAGCTGCCAGTTGATGATCGCATCGTGATGTTGGGTTGCCGTTGGAAACTGTAATTCTTTACTCCTCTTTTTTCTTCTCTCGGATGTGCGCATACTCCTTGCGGGCCTTCTCCAGTTGTTCAAGGAAGGCGGCATTGGAGAGTAGGCGACTCATCACAGCCGTGGCTTCAACGAGAGAAGCGTCGATGTCGCTCTTATAGTGACGACCACAGATGACACGATTGATGGCGTATTCCTGAGCACGTGCTATGAGTGCCTCGGTAGAGTCGGGAACAACGAGCGCCAAGGTAAGGGCATAGACCCAGCCACGAATGGTGTGCCCAGAGGGATAGCTGAATGTTGTGCGGTTTCCTTCATCCGCCTCAGACACTAAGGAGGGTTCGTTGAAATAAACGTAGGGACGCGTGCGACGGAAGTAGTTCTTGGCACGTTTGTTGGTGGCATTGGCATCTTTCTGTGCTCCTTGCGCCAACTTGAAAATCTCTGGTGTCTCGTCAGGACCAATCATGAAACCTGCAGCTTCGCTGAAGGCTTTCGATGTCCATTGTACCTCGTCAAGAGCGGCCTGATTGCCACGGGGTGTTTGGCGCTGTGCCTTGCCATAATGGTAATAATAGGTATCGTTATCGAAAGGACCTGTGCCTGGCTGTGGCGGTTCAGGGATGAAACGAATGGGGTTGGGTAGCTCGTCATTGGAGAGGAACGCTGGGGTCTTCAATCCGGAATCGTTTCCTGCTGAGCTTATAGCTTTCAGAACTGCCGACAGATTGTTACCAGCATTGGGTTGAGGCTTGAAGTCGATATTGGCAATGGCAATGCTTCTGAACCAGTCTTTCAGATAGCCCTTATACTGGGCCTGCGAGTCGGCAACGAGCATGAGTAGCAGGCGGCCGTCTTTCAGCTTAGGACCGACACAGAGTCCTTCGTAGTTGGCAAAGCTTCGGTCCGTAACATTCATCTTGGTAGTGAAATCGGTGATGAGCTGTTTCTGGAGCAGGTCGCCAGCTTTCTGTAGGGTAGGGTTGACGACATAGAGCTTGACATGTACGAATGAACCGACATTCTTAGGTGACTGATAAACCTCACGCTCCAAAACAATCAGTTGTCCGTCGTCGAGGGCTGCCAAGGCACTGACGCCCAGCGTGCTCTTGCCTTCTGTGCCTTTGACCTCCGACGAGTCTGTCATGTACCAATACTGCTCGCGTGGTTGCAGGTCGTCAGCAAAACTCTGGAAGCGCAGCACATTGGGAATCTTCCTACTGATATTCGGCTTGACACCATCTGTTTTCAAGGTGTTCTCCGTGGTGGTCCAAAAGCGGTGTGTAGTGGCATTGTATGTCAGGGCCTCGAAACTGCCATTGCCGCGGGCAGACTTAAAGACTGTGGGGATGGTCAGTTGCTTGCCTGTCAGTTGCCCGTCAAGCTGGTATTCCACAATGCTGCGGTCGGTCTCACCACTGACAAAGAGCGTGTTGCGCTGGGGCACGTAGCAGATGCCCTCCTCGTCGCGGTTAGGCTGGTTGCTGGTGACGAACGAGTCGGCACGTACCTCTTTGATATCGCCTGTGGTTTCGTCGATACGGATTGTCATAAGATGAAAACCGGCAGTCCGTGCCTTGTCGTTGACGACGGCATAGCGGTCACCGCCCAACCACGTAATGCCACTATAGTTCCCTGGGGGAACGGTCTTGGGAAAGCTGTGTTGCTTGTTAATTGCGACCTGCTGGGCAGAAACCTGCAGTGCAAGCAGGCATATCAGGATGGGAAAGAGGCTTCTTTTCATAATAAAATGTATTTCTTTTGCAAAAGTACAAAATAATTCATAATTCATAATGCATAATTCATAATTATTTTCTACTTTTGCAATCAAATATAATACAAATGAGCGAAAATGGACTACTTATCTATCATAAACAAGTATTATCCTGATGACGATGCCTTGCGTCAACTGTTGCTGAAGCATAGCCGGCAGGTGGCGGACCGTTGTTTGCAGATTGTCAAGAAACACGTAGAGCTGCCTGTTGATGTGCAGTTCTTGGAAGAGGCGGCTATGTTACATGACATCGGCATCTATCAGTGCGACGCCCCGTCGATTCTCTGTCATGGTACAGAGCCGTACATCCGTCACGGACAGATTGGTGGTGATTTGTTGCGTGCCGAGGGTTTCCCCCGTCATGCCCGTGTTGCTGAGCGCCATACGGGAACAGGCTTGCCAGGCTATGAGCCGGAGACATTAGAGGAACAGATTATCTGCTATGCCGACAAATTCTACTCCAAGTCCAAGCCAGACCATGTCCGCACGGTACTGGAGACAGCCCAGTCTTTAGAGAAGTTCGGCCATGCCGGAGTCGTTAAATTCTTGGAATGGGCCAAGCAGTTTGAATGAAATGTTAAATGTCTGCTCAACTATGAGCATTCATTTACTGGACTTGCCATCATTTTGTCTCTTCAGATTTAAGTTTCAGAATCTTATCCCTGCACAAGTAGAACATCAGAAACGGTGTCGTAAAGCCGATGATGCTGCCTACGCATACATCCGACAGGAAATGTTGGGACAGATAGACGCGTGAATAGGCACCCATAGCAGCCAGAACAAGCAACAATAACAGTGCTATATTAAACAACATATGAACTCTGAGGCTGTGTGATTTTGATTTTCGACAATGGTGATATGCCAGGATAATCGTACAGCAAGTACAAAACATAAAGAATGTGGAGGCATGTCCTGATGGAAAGGAATTACTACAATGCATATCCACTCCCTGCACCAGAGGCAATGCCAGATTGTTATAATGCTCAAACACACTGACAGGACGGTCGGTGCTGATGATATGTTTTAATATCTGTAGGATGGCACCGCCCGTCACCTCACACATGGCAAAGAAGATGGTGATCTTGGTCTTCTTCCACAACAGGGGCAGCAGAGCCAGCACATACAAGGGCCATTCTGCCAACACGCTGTAATACTTGAAGAAAGTATCTTGGATGCTGGAGTGATGAGAATTTAACAACAGGTGTAGCTCCGGCTTCGGATACAAATACATGAATCCAAGCATAGCCATCAGTAACACCATATATGGGATTATATAGACGTATACTGTTTTCAGAAGTACTTGCTTACAACTCATTGTTTTATTTTTGCTTTCGTTATTGTTGCACATATTTATCCGTCTGCAAAGATACAATTTTTTCTACAAACCACCAAGCCCAGATACAAAAATTTTTCACCATTCTGTCCTTCACCCAGTTTCTGGACGTTGAAGAAACGCTGGGCAGCAACGGCCTCGCTGTAGAGACGGATGAAATGCCATTTGCGCGAAATCATTTAACCTATTAACATGGCATGCCTCAAACCCTTTGTACATCGGGGTTTGAGGCATGTTAAATGTTGCTCCATCTATTATCATTCATTTACCCGACGATGCAAAAGTAGGACCACATCAGTCCTTATGAGTCATTGTCTCAATGACAGTGGTACCTGTTCCTACGTCACTTGAAATGCAAAATAAATCGCAATTTATTTTGCATTTCGCTCGATTTGCACTATCTTTGCATTCAAGTACAGCCAATGGCCGTAAACGGCCCTACTACGGTATGTGTCCCTGAGTGCAGGGTGGCGGTATGATTTTAGTGGAAATAAATTATAGCGTTAGTGCTATATTCGGTGATGTCCCTGAACCTTGCAATTTCAAATTGACATCTTGATTCGAATAAGTGCCAACGTCTACGCGATAGCGTGGACGGGACTTATCATCAAGATGTGGGTTTTGCAAGGACCGAGGGACATCGATAAGCGCCTTTCCGCGCTTTTTCGTGTCCTTAGGTTCTATGCCGAACTCACATACTCCGAACGATAGTCCTTTCGCCTAAAACTATAGCGTGGATATGTCAGACATACCTATTTCTTCCCATTTCTTTACTAACCGAGATGGGAACACTTTGATGAATGAGTTTGAGGGCATTCTTGAAAACAACCCTCAAGTGAAGTACCTTGATGCTGTGGTAGGATTTCTTCGTGCATCGGGCTATTTTTCCTTGCGCCCTTTCCTGGATGGTATTAATAAGGTTAGAATTCTGATTGGCATTGATGTGGATAAGTATATCGCCAAGGCAAACCAAAAAGGAGAGTTGTTCTTTGGTGCAGAGGAAGAAGTGAAAGAGGAATGTCTTCGCCTATTGAAAGAAGATATAGAACAATCCCACTATTCCAAGAAGGTTGAAGACGGTATGCTCCAGATGGTGCAGGACTTGATAGATGGTAAACTGGAACTTCGTGCACATTCCTCCAAGAAGATTCATGCAAAGCTTTACATTCTCTATCCTGAGAACTATAATCAGCATTGTTTTGGTGCAGCCATTACTGGTAGTAGTAATCTAAGTGGCAATGGTCTGGGCATTGGCGAGGACAGACAATACGAGTTCAATGTTAAGCTGACTCGATACGATGATGTGCAGTTTGCCAGGAACGAGTTTGAACTGCTATGGGAAGAGGCCAAGAACGTTCCCATCAATGCAGAAGACTATCAGGGTGCGCTTGACAAAACCTATCTGAAAGGCGACGTTACTCCATACGAATTGTATATCAAGATGCTGATGGAATATTTCAGCGACAGAGTATTAGCTATTGACAAAGATGATCCTTTCGACATGCCTGAAGGCTATAGCAAATACGACTATCAAGCAGATGCTGTTGTGGAGGGTTATCAGAAGCTGATGCGCTATGATGGTTTCTTCCTTGCGGATGTCGTAGGTCTTGGTAAGACAGTTATTGCCACCATGATTGCCAAGAAGTTCCTGATAGAGAACGGTCCTGAGCATACAAAAATACTGGTGGTCTATCCTCCTGCTGTTGAGCAGAACTGGAAGACGACTTTCAAGGACTTTGGCATAGACAAATACAGTCGCTTTGTCAGTAATGGTAGTCTGTCGAAAGTACTTGATGAAGACAACTATGACTACTGGAATGCAGACGAATATGATTTAGTATTAGTCGACGAGGCTCATAAGTTCCGCAATCATACTACTGGTGCTTTCAATCAGTTACAGGAAATATGTAAGATGCCTCGATTGGAAACGGGCTATATTCCTGGATATAAGAAAAAAGTAATGCTGATTTCTGCTACGCCGATGAACAATACACCAGCAGATATCTACTACCAGATACTGATGTTCCAAGACCCACGCCATTGTACGATTGATGGCGTCCCCAACCTGACTGCTTTCTTCTCACCTTTGGTGGTTGAGTTCCGTAAGTTCCGCAAACAAGAGGATTTTGACGTTAAACAGTTTAAGAAGTTAGCAGAGAAAGTTCGCGATAGGGTTATCAAACCTCTGACTGTTCGCAGAACAAGAACAGATATCGAGAACATCGCCCGATATAATAAAGATGTGAACGGTTTTCCCAAAGTGGACAAACCTATCAAGAAGGACTATGAGTTGAACGACCACTTGGCTAACCTCTTTGAAAAGGCGATGCACATCCTCGACAAAGAACTGACCTATGCTCGTTATCAGGCTATTGCTTATCTGAACCCTGATGCTGCACCAGGACTCTATGACAATGCAGAGGTTATCAGCCGCAGTTTGGCAGGAATCCGCAAGAATGGACTTGTAAAGCGTCTGGAGAGTAGTTTCCACGCTTTCACCAAATCTCTGAAAGCCTTCCGTCAGGCCAATCAGAACATGATAGAAATGTGGGAGAATGATAAGATATTCATTGCTCCCGACTTGGATATCAACGCATTGATAGAGGCCGGATGGAGTGAGGAAGAGATTGAGCAGAAGATGAACGAAAAGGCTGAGATAAATCCTAAGAATGCTTCTTTCAAACGTGAACACTTTGACGCAGAATATATAGATAGGCTGAGGGCAGACCAGACACTCCTTGATGATATGTGGCAGGAGTGGGAATGCATTACTGAAGAAGACGACTCTAAGTTTGCCAAGTTCGAAGACCTGCTGAAGCACGAACTATTTAAGAAGGAGAAGAATCCAGAAGGTAAGATTGTAGTCTTCTCTGAATCAGTAGATACTGTGGAATATCTGGAACGACGCATCAATCGTAAGGACGTCTTGGTAATTTCTTCCAAGAACCGCAGTCAGCTGTTCAAGACCATTCGTGAGAACTTCGATGCCAACTGGAAACAAAAGTTGAACGATTACAATATCATCCTTACAACAGATGTGTTGGCAGAAGGTGTGAACTTGCATCGCTCGAACATTATCATCAATTACGATACACCTTGGAACTCTACTCGTTTGATGCAGCGCATAGGTCGTGTGAACCGTATCGGCTCTACGGCTGGCATCATTTATAATTATGTATTCTATCCCTCACGCCAAGGAAACAAGGAGATCAAACTCAACCAAATAGCACTGAGTAAGATTCAGACTTTCCACACTACGTTTGGAGAGGATAATCAGATTTATTCAACAGAGGAAATCATTGATCGTGACCTTGACAAGCTGTTTAAGGAAAGCATCAAACGTGAGCAGGAAGACCGCAATCTGGAATTGCCTTTCTACGAAGAGTTGCGTGCACTCTACCAGCAGAATCGCAAGGAATACAAGCGTATTGAACGTCTCTCACTCCGTAGTCGTACAGGTCGTGCACCTCGTGAGATAGAAGGTGTTACGTTATCTGGTGACTCCTTGGTTTTCCTCAAGACCAACTTCCGCAAGTTGTTCTATCTGGTAAATGATGAAAAGACACGAGAACTCTCTGTGCTTGACGCCATGAACTATTTCAAGGCCAAACCAGAGGAAAAGGCTGTGCCTCGTATAGAGCAACATCACGAACATGTGGAGAAAGCCTTGAATGCCTTCAAGAAGTCGAAAGAGCTGGAGATACAAAACGAAGAATCCAATCAGAATCAGCGCAGCAATCTTGGCGCACAGGTAACTACGGCTGTCAGCCTGCTGAATAGTATGTTGCCTCATATTGATGATGGTGATACTCGTCTGAAAATCGTGCAGTTGAAAGAGCTGGCAGAACGAGGTACTATTACCTATATTGCCAAGCGCTTGCAACGTATTCAGAAAGACCTGCAACGTCAAGGAGGAAGCAGGGCCAAGCTGACTTTTGACGATGCTTTGAAGCAGGTACTGGAAATGGCTAACAAATACAATGCCTATTACAGGGAAATGCAGCATGCAGAAGAGGAATCTGATGCAACCATCATATTGTCAGAATCATTTCAAAATCACTAAGCCTTATGAACTATAAAGAAGTTATCGAATCTAGATATAATCGTCAGAACTGGCAGTTGCTGTTACACGACATTTTTGGCAACAAGATAAAATTCTGGAATACGCCATCAACAATCCCAACCAGTAGTCAGTTTGCCAAACATGCACTTTGGCTGGGTACTATCACATTGAGCGACAACCAGACCATCAGCATCTACGAAGTTGAACTCTCTGATAGCGTTGATATAGAACGCAATCGTCGAGGTATCCGCGATATGTTGCTGACTGACTGGCGAAACAATGGCAATGCTGGAGCTTTTATGTTCTGCTATCGCAAGAACGAGAGTGTGCTTAGATTCTCTTATGTCAGCGAGGCCTGGAACTTTGCTGATGACGGTACCTATCAGAAGGAATCGACGGATGCCAAACGTTTCACTTATTTGCTGGGTGAAGGTCATCGTAGTCGCACGGCCATACAGCAATTTGAGAAACTTAAGGCCAGTGCCCTGTCTCTGAAAGACCTCACAAAAGCATTCTCTGTTGATGCTGTTAGTGATATGTTCTTTGATGGCTACAAAAAGCAATACGAAGACATCATTCAATATGTTACTGGCAAGCGGATGGTGAAGGTCTCTAACAAGTGGGAAGAGAAAGTGATGCATAGTCCTTGCGAGGAAATCATGCAGGAGTTTGCACATTTCCCCAATCCTGAGAAGGCTGTTCGCGACTATGTGAAGAAACTGATGGGCCGTTTGGTGTTCCTTCAGTTCTTGCAAAAGAAAGGTTGGCTGGGCGTGTCTGCTGGTGAACCTTGGGGTACTGGCGACAAAGAGTTCATACAAAACCTCTTTGCTCAGACAGCAGACAAAAACCACTTCATAGACAATGTCCTCGAAGTCCTATTCAACGACCTCAATACTGAGCGTGAAGGTGACTTAGCCACCCCCTCTTTGGGAGGGGGCAGGGGGAGGTTCCTTATCCCTTATCTCAACGGAGGCTTGTTCGAACGTGATGCCACAGACGAAACAGAGTTCCCTCTGCCTGCGAAATATATGCAGAGCTTGCTCGACTTCTTTGCATCCTACAACTTCACCATCGACGAGAATGATCCTGACGATGCAGAAGTAGGTGTTGACCCAGAAATGTTAGGCCGTATTTTCGAGAACCTGCTGGAAGACAACAAAGATAAGGGTGCATTCTACACACCAAAGGAAATCGTCAGTTATATGTGTCGCGAAAGCCTCATTGCCTATCTCCAGACAGATATTGAGGACGAGCCAACGAAAGAAGCTATTCGCCAGTTTGTAACCACTCATGATGTCAACGCTCTTGGCACTAACGACAAGTTCCGTCAACAGGTGGATGAGGCTCTCAAGAATGTCAAAATCTGCGACCCAGCCATTGGCTCAGGAGCCTTCCCAATGGGCCTGCTTAAAGAACTCTTCCAATGCCGCACAGCCCTTGAAGGCATTGACCAAAGCAAAGCCGCAGAAATCAAGAAGCACATCATCCAACAAAATATCTATGGTGTAGATATT
>Ga0256404_1004117_pt1 | contig 27975 bp, 30 predicted proteins | sample RumenRJG_01DNA_FD_185990 | JGI IMG/M metagenome (GOLD analysis project Ga0256404, IMG submission 185990) | Bovine rumen microbial communities from Lethbridge, Alberta, Canada - RJG_01 | ecosystem: Host-associated > Mammals > Digestive system > Stomach > Rumen | place: Canada: Alberta | collected...
GATTCATAGACTTTACATTACCCATCTGAACGCCTTTCAAAAGGATCTCATTATCCTCTTTCTGCATCTCTTCTGACACATAGCTGCTCATATCCACATAATCATTGGCTTGTGGCATGGCATCAACAATGGGCTGCAATTCTTCAGGATAGATAATCTTTGTTGGTTCCATGTGCATCTGATAGATACGTTTCTTGTTGACATTCAAGGTATAGGGCATGAACCAACGTTCCTCTTGAAGCTCTCCGTTTTTTTTGATAACACTACCAATAACACTCCGCATTTTCTGGATGATGTCGGTAAAAGACACCTCTGGATCCATTTCCCTGATGATACTGTCTTTAGTTCCACCAGCAGGATATACCATTTCCATCAGTTGCCTTGCCGTAACCATCATTAGGTTATACCTGTTGTTGGCTCTTTCAAAAGCTCTCTTATACAGATCGCCGTCATCATCCAAATAATCCTCTTTAACTGGTTTTCTGAGGAACTCTGCGGTATAGCCGTTCTTCAGAGATGACAACAGAATGAGCATATAAAGCAATTGTTCCTGCTTTCGCTTGAAGTGAATAACCTCTTCCTTTTCGTTATCGAAATGGAATCTGATATGATAAGCGCCTTCGGTATCATTGGCTTTCAATTTCTCACCTTTGTCCATTATGCGCTTCTCAATCTTGATGAAACGGGGAGAGAGAGCATTGTCGAGTTTTTGGAAGCGGTTATAGTTCTCCAAACCATCTTCCAAAGCTCCCAGTACGTCAGTGGTGTAATGCTCGTTATCCTTATTATAATACAAAAGGTACGCGAGCATATCGCTGTACTGCTCCTCGTTGTCCATTAGTCTCAGGTGGAGCGCTCCTGTCTTTTGCTCTGTATTTGTGCTCATTTCTGAATTTTGCAACAAAGATATACTTTATTTCTTATCAGTACAAAGTTTTTGGGTTAATAATAGGTAAAAATGCTACTTTTTAATACATCATTATATTGCATTAGTCCAAAATCACAGTTTTGGTGGTAAAATTGGAATATACAATGATTTGAACGCCTTTTTCATTTGGAGAACATGGGCGACCAGAGAGATTGTAGCGGGCAACCTCCTCGGCATCATCATTGCTGATTCCATCTGATTCAATCCCCCTGACGGCAGATGGTGTGCTCTCTCCATAATAGATGCCCTGGAGGGAGGTACAACCTGCAAAGGCATCCTCGCCGATGAAACTGACAGTTTCTGGAAGGTAAATCTCGCGGAGATAAGCTGCACCTTCGAAGGCTCCACGCGCTATTCGACGGCAATTCGGGTGAACATTATAGGTCGTGTTCCTACTACCGGCAGGATAGCGTACCAGGATCCAATCCTTGGTGCCCTCATAGCCGACAGCATAGAGAACACCGTCGATGGTTTTGTACTTGTTCATGTAGGTTCCGTTGATGTAACCCGACGTGAACTTGTCGACCTTCTCAATCTCTTGGGCTTTAACAGCTGTGCTCATTATCAGAGCGAACAGCAGGAATAATACTTTTCTCATATCGTTTTGATGTTTGTTAATCAATATAATTGTTTAGCAACCGTCGGCTCTACGTTTAGCCATTGTATAGCGACCGAAAGAATCTCTTAGATATAGTTCAGGGAACAAATACCCATCGATAGTTAAGGAGATATTACTCCCGCTTCTGGAGAATCGCAGGGTATTGCCATAGTAGGCATAGTTGTAGGTCTCTGTGTACCATTCGGTGTCATGTTGCTTGGCCATCGTGATGTCGGCTTTGCCACCTGACATGAACTTAATCTGTTTAAACTCCACCCCACCAATAATCATAGGGTAATAACACTGCCAAGTGCCAAGTAACACATCGGCATGGAACACATCGCCCGTAGTTTTGCGCTGTTGGGCACGGTCCAACTCGTCTTGATAAGGGCATTCACAGGATACCATTATCAAAGCTAGAAGGGCAAAAAATAGTTTCGTCATTTTCATAATAATCATTTATTATTTATTCGTGGTAGTCTAGAGTGAATTCGGATAGTAAGCCCGTAGTCCCTCTTTAGGCGTTTGCATTGTCTGCGGAAAAGGCGACCATGTCCGAAGAGACCTCCCCATTTGCGGTCGATAGTCTTGACATAGTGGTGAATCATCTCGTGAATAATGACCTCACGGAGAGTTTCTTCCGTCCAGTCAATATCATTGGTAAGCCAGATACGACCTTCAATGATGCCGTCTTTCTCCTTCTTATAGGTGTACATCCCTTCGCACCATGACATCTTCTGGACTGAAAACTTACAATGCTTCAGCTGATTGCCAAAGTAAAGCCGGTTATACTCATTGTATCGGACTCTGATATCTTCCTTTGTAATCTTATTCATCTCTGATATTGATTACTCCACCATTTCCAAAGACATAATCACCAATCTTCTTAACAGATCGAGGTATGGAGAGTTCTACGTTATGGCGGCAAGCTAAAAAAGCAAAATCTTCAATTTCTTCAACTCCATCAGGCACCTCATAACAGATATCATTGAAGGTATAACGACATCCTATCAGAATCTTACCATCTTTTGAATAACCAACTTCATGGTCATCGAATATGGGCATATCATCGTTAAAGTCATCCTCTTCTTCAACAGGTGTTCCGTCATAATGTGTATCCCATATTTTGACCTTCAGCCCTTGTGGGTATTCACGGAGCGATCCGTTGTCAAAAAGCATCTCAACAGGGATGTCCAATTTTTGGAGTTCAATACAATGCCTGGCTGCCATCGGTGAAATATAGAGGGTACCTTCCTTGATACGATAGTGAGGAATATTAGGAATCTGTATGAGATATGAGCCAGAGGGCGAGTAGATGGCATCCTTCTCTGTCAGACCATCATCAACAGCACAGATAACACCTTCCAGACTGACACTCTGATAGTCGAGAGCATGGATAAGTGAAGCCATGTCGAAGATGTCAATGGCACGGAAAAGGACGCGGGAAGTACCGTTCTCGTTCTCAACCATGAATCCGTAAAGTTCATAGAAGTTCTCACATGCCTCTCGGAAATTCTCCAGTCGTTGGGGAGTTGGATTGTCTATAGTATATGCCAATTCAAGAGTCATAACAACTCCTCCTGATAGCTCGTATGAGAGTGTAGGAGCAATCACTATGTTTTCTCCGTAGTCTTGTTTGTAACAATGCATGAGTTTATTGTCAACCCTTTCATGGATTGCCGTGTTAGTCCATGGGGCATCGAAATGCCCGTCATGGAGTCCCTTAGTACTGATAAGTTTCTTCATGACAATACTTTTATGAAATAAAACCTATGCTTCTTCGTTCCTTGCCACCCAGGAGCTCTGCGCGACAGTAGCCCTCTATCTCGTCAAGAGAAGCGAATTTACCTGAGAGAATGTAGTCAACTGTGCGCTTGCGGGCGATATTCTCTATCTGACCACCAGAGAAATCGAAGTGGGAGGCCAGCTGACGGGCATCGTCTGCACTGATATCCTTCAGCATGGAACGCCAAATCTTGGTCTTCACGTCCGTATCAGGCTTGTGGAACTCCACCTTGTAGAGGAAACGACGTTCAAAGGCCTTGTCAAGGTTGCTCGTCAGGTTGGTGGTGGCAATGAGAATGCCATCAAGGTCTTCAATCTCCTGCAGGATGATGTTCTGCATGGCGTTATCCATCTTATCGACAGAGTGCTCCACGTTCTCCGTGCGCTTGTTGATGATGGCATCTGCCTCGTTAAAAAACAGGATGGGCATCACCTCGCTGTTCTGACACAGTCTGCGATAACGGGCAAACACCTCCTTGATATTCTTCTCACTCTCGCCAACCCACTTATCGCGCAGACCAGCGATGTCCACCTGCATAAGGTCACGTCCCGTCTGACGGGCAATCTGTAGGACAGTCTCAGTCTTACCCGTACCAGGGGCACCATAAAACAAGCAAGCAAAGCCCTTGCGCATACCCTGTTCTTCGAGTCGCTTCTGGATAGAGGGCAGGGTCTCGGTGCTAAGCAGGCTGGTGAGTCGCTCAATCTGCTCTTGCTCTGATGTATTGAAGAACAACGACTTCTCCCTGATGGCATCATGGCTTTTCAGGAAGCGGTCATCGGGTCTCATCCTTCTACACTTTGAGTGACTGGGTGTATAGGCAGAAAGAAGTTCTGACTTTGCCTTACGTGTGAGCATATACTGTTCTGTATCGGCCTGACCCTCATTACACTTATGCTCAATATAACCGCATTGAATGAGGGGATGGCTCCCGTCTCTAAGTCCCTCGCGCATAAAGTCACAGTCATACTCCTCAGGATAAAGGCCATCGATAGTCTGGAAGGTAAGACCCTCACCATCAGAACCTTCCCACTGTGCATAATCAACGACTATCAGCAACAGAAGCGACTGAACATGAATATCATCAAACTTCAGGACCTCATGACAGAGAGGAAGATGTGGATTCGCCTTGGCAAATTCGCGCATCCATTCCTCATCATCATTAAATACTGCATTGCGGTCATTCATATTCTTTTCGACATGCCTCTCCAGTTTGTCAACGAACTGTTGCTCATTAAGACCGTCAATCTTCTCTGGGACGAATGTCTTGTTATGACGAAGTGCCGTGACTACACCACGTACCAGAGCAATACCTTCGAAGAAACCACCAATCTCATGGACTCCTTTGTGAATAGCCCAGCGCTTGGTTACCAATTCCTCAATCTCCTCAGAATATACCATAATAGACAGACGAGAGCAGCCGAGATAGTTGCCCATGCTCTTCCAAGACATCGGTTCACCCGCCTCGATGAGCATCGCGAGTGCAACAATCTGGACATTGGTTAAGCCCAGTTCCTTATTCAGAAACGCCAAGGGATTCTTGACCGACTTCCAAAACTCGTCTGACAATTGAGAGTCCTGTGCCAAATCAAGGATTCTGTCAAGTGCAGTGATGATAGTCCAAGTGTCAGGCTCCTTGAACTCGTCCATAATCTCACCTGGGAGATCTACCTGACCTCCGATTCCTGACTTAAGTCTGCGTACTGGTTTCTTTCTAATATTCATATTGTACTATTTTTGATTTTGTGATGCAAAGGTAGGCATTAACAACAAAACAAACACTAAAGTTATACATATAACAGATTAAGCTGGTTGGTTCTGAGAATTGACCTCAGAACGCAAGATGTCGATTATTTGGAGTGGTGATGTAATACACTGATGCTCTGGGTCTGCGAGCATCAGCTCTTTCTCGCCTGCATCTGCACCCCAAAGACAATGGTATGCCTTGATGCCTGCATTGCCAGCAGCCTGTGCATCGCACAGTTCGTTGCCAAAGGCAAGAACATGAGTAGGGTCTTCTTTGAGTTGCTTCAAAGCATATTCGAAGAGAGCGGGATTACCACCACGTTTCCTTATTCTTCGCCCAGTGGCATCTTTACAGCCTATGCGATTGATTTTATCCTTAGGGAAGATTTCCTGCAAGCCAAAAGTGCGAACGGCTACGTTCAGAACTTCACGGTTGTTGCCAGACACGATGGCTGCCTGGATGTTGTTTGCTTTGATGTATTCGAAGACTTGGTGCCAACCATCGTACAACGGACACTGCTTGACGTGTTCGAGATACTCCTTTCTGGCCTGTACCCACTCAGGGGAAAAACGTCGTAGGGTCTTTTGTCTGGCCACGTACTGGTCTGCTTCTACAGTATCGAACAGAGTGCCGTCGTAGTCGAAAAGCACTGTTTTGTAGTCACGATTGATTGTCTTCTGCTTTGCCATAAACACTAACTATTAACATTTATGGCTGCAAAATTAGACAATCTACCTTGAAAAGGCTATGTTTCTATACGTATACCGAATGCGATTTATTGAGCCAATTTGCAGAGAGAATGGTATAGCATTTCCATACCAATAGTTGCGGTTTCCTTGATATGGAGGAACCCTTCTGGAATCTCCACCTCCCCTGGATCAATTACAATATTATGATTTGCGCCTGAACATGCTGTTAGTGTGTTTGCTGGTGAAACCAACAGAGACGTACCAATAACAACAAAGATATCAGCCTCGAAAGCCGTATTCATTGCAATAGGCATGTTGGGAACAGGTTCACCAAACCAGGCAATATAAGGACGAAGCTGACTACCGTCTTTAGCTTTGTCACCAAGCTGAATATCATCAAACAGAGGGCGGAACTCGATACATTCCGTTTTCTCCTTGTCGATGGACGAACAGACCTTGGCAAGCTCTCCATGAAGATGTATGACATGAGAAGACCCAGCTCTTTCATGAAGATCATCGACATTTTGGGTGATTATACTGACATCGTACCATTCTTCAAGTTGTGCCAACAACTCATGAGCTTTGTTTGGCTGAACCTCCAGCAACTGGCGACGACGGGCATTGTAGAAGTCAAGCACAGCCTGAGGATCGTTATTCCATCCTTCGATGCTAGCCAACTGCATGGCATCTTTCTTTTTCCAAATGCCATCCTTATCGCGGAATGTATCAATACCACTCTCTTTACTTATTCCAGCTCCAGACAGAACAACCAATTTCTTGTTCATATACCAAATAAGTTGCCTATATAAACTATGAAAGTTCCCATCCGTAGAAATCCTCTACATCTTCATAGTCTTCACCTTCTGATTTCTCGTGCTCAGTATTATCGAAGGCCGCACAGAGTAGCTTGTAAGCTTCCTTCTTTTCAATTTCATCATCTGAAACAAGCACTTTTTTGGTGATATCGTTACTGATAAGATTCAGTTCCATTTCATGCCTATCGGTAAGTCTCAAGCTTTCGACTTGCCAATATTCGTCATCGAGCAATATTGTTGGCATCTTATCAGGATTGCTTGAGTCAAACTTCAACTCCTTCTTTCCTGTATATGATTGGTCACCTATAAGAATAGAAATACCAAAGAAGCACTCGTTTGTATCTCGGTCATCCCAGATTAAGAAATTCTCTTTAATGGACTCTTCTTCAACAATGATTCTGCGGGTTTCGTCCAGGACTTTGCCAAGAAGGTTGAGCCCTTTCCACTTAGTCTCGTTGTCTATATCTGGATTACTCTCATACATACGAATACCCCATACTTTATCATAAGGAGAGGCTTCAACAAAACCATGTCCCTTATATTCCGGGGATAGAAGAAGTTGTTTCAAGTCTTCGTTTTGACTGAACTTGGCGACATTGGCTTTAAGCATGATTTGATAACGCTTATCATTCCAAACTTGTTCGTCATAGTTCTGCACCTTACGGCCAAGAGCCTTTACCTTTTTGGGATCGCCATCAGCGAGGATTTGCTTGGCCATTTCTTCATCACCAAAGACAATGGCCTTCATATACATGAAATACTGCTCAGTATTATAGAAGTGACAGTGTACTTCGTTTACTTCAATGTCAAATTCTGCTGGATGCCAATTGCTTGGCCATTCGTTCCAGAAACATACGTGTTTATCTGTTACTCTCATAATTATTTGATTTACTTTACTTCAACGACGAATTGTGTGATGGGATAATAGATAATTCTCGCAGCGACCTTTTTCTTCCCTTCAGCTTCTAAAGCCTGCTGGTAGCAGTCGAGTTGGTCGCCATGACGGCCTGCATAGTGTTCACTGGTTGGATTGAACACAAGACTATAGCTGCCGGGGCATGTCTTGTAATCAATAATAATATACGAATCTACTGTTTCCCAGATGAGATCAATGTAGCCGCTAACTACATGTCCTTCATCGTCAATATGACGGAAAGGTTTCTCATGATGCCGCATTACAGATTTTCCGTAGCGTGATTCAAGCAAATCTGTCAGATATGTCCACGAATCTAACAATCGGCCTGGCTCTGGCATATTCTTTTCTGTAAACCCATAGCTGTCACGGAGCTGAATAATTCGCTCAACACTGATACCGTCATCACAACAACAAAATACTTGGTGGATGAAGTCCCCCATGAGAGATTCTTCGCTCGTTTTGTTACGGACGAGCATACGATGCTCTTTGTCGTTAATGGGAACAATGTCATGTGGAGCTGTTCCTGCTTTTGACGGAGATACAAAAAGGATGTTATTTAGCGGAGAGAAGTCTTTTGCCATATCGTGAACACCGTTCATGACGTGTTCAGGCCAAGCTAAAACGTTGTCACTATCATAACGCTCGATATGGAACGGCATACCTATGCCAAAGAGGTCTTGGCTATGACTCCCGTCAAGAAGTTGTGCAACATTCTCAACTCCAACTGAACGGAACCAGCTGAGGGTAATGCCATTGTCTTTCTCTTTAGGGGCAAGAATCAGAATTTCACGAGCACGGGTTACACCCACATATAGTAGTCGTGCATTCTCTCCTATCTCACGTTCTGAGATGGATTGCCAAGACGGATGTTGCTGCATACGTGATGTGACTGCAGATTTCTTGGCATTCTCGTTTGAAGGAGCATAGATGTTACGAACCAATGAGATAGTCATAGGAGGGTTTGGATTCTCCGGAGTCGGTAGCTGTTCGCGATGATAGTGACATCCCAACATACTACGTGTAGCTATCTTTGTGGCATCGGAAGCATCGTTTTCAAGTGACAGCAGGATGACTACCTTCCATTCCAACCCCTTCGACTTATGATAGGTAAAAAGCCGAACACCGTCTTCGTTTGCAGCTCCGTCTTGTTTCTGTCCGGTGAAGAAATCTATAAAGCCTGCCACTGTTGCGGGCTGTGCTAATTTGGTAGCATAGTCTTCATATCTCCGTGCAAGGTCTATAAGCACTTGGAGGTTAGTTTCCTCTGCTAACGCGTTTTCCCACCCCTGTACTAGAGCATAGAGGTCAAGTTCGATAACGAGACTCTCAACAAGCGAACTTATACTTTGATAGCCAAGCAAGTTAGTTGCAAACTCCTGTTCTTTCGTGGAGCGAAAACTCAGAAGACTACCCAAACGGTTTAAAATGGGCACTTCTTTTAGATACACAGTAGGGTCTTGACTCTCTTCAGACAGGAAGTCAAGTCGATTTTCGATAATCTTGGTGACATTATAGCCTGGTTCCGTCAGATAGGCTACTTCTGCTCGTGCCAACTGATTGTGTGGTCTGTTAACCAAAGTAAGGAGAGCTTTCATAAGACGGCCAGCCCTTGACTCCTTTATGTCATTGGATTCACGACATACAGGAACCTTTAATGCTCGAAGTTCATCGGCCAACTTATCCAAGTTCTCATTCGTACGAGCCAAGACGGCGACGTCTTTCGCATCCATTCCCTCTTGGAGTATGAACTGTTGGATTTGTTGAGCAAGATTCTTGTCACCGTTATAAGGCCATAGGCGAAGTGGATGTTTGACAGGAGTGTCATTGCCATTCTTCTCTGGCATCGATAGTTTCACTTCCTTCTCTGTCATCTTGCTGAATACCTGCGAGAAAATGGCATTAGAGAAGTCAACAAGCGGCTTGACTGAACGGTAAGAGTGCTCCAAATGTTCTGTGTCAGAAATGCTGTCGGCTACTGCAGCTGTCAATTCTGTGTCAGATCCTCGGAAGCCATATATAGCCTGCTTCTTATCACCAACATAGCAGGTGTTAAGCAGTTTGGAAAGTCCCTGAAAGATGCGTACCTGCATGGGGTTGGAATCCTGGAACTCGTCCACAAACAGATGGGTATAACGCGACTTGATGTCATTCTGAACCTCAGGCATCCCAAGTAGGTCAAGGAACATCTCCTCCATGTCGTTGAAGTCTATAAGGTGATGCTCATCCTTATACTGACGGTATTCCTTTTGCCATCTGCTGGCCAATCGGAAAATGAGGGAGGCGTACTCTCTTTGACGTTTGGATCTCTCCTCTGTGAAAATTTCCATTCCTGAAAGACTTGCTGACAAACGCTTTGTATTATCAGAATCCTTGCAACGTCCCTTGGCTATAGATTCCAAGTCATTCAGTTCGTCTATAGAAAGTTCTCGCCCCTTGTAGTAATTGATACGCTCGAATTCAGCTTTTGCCTTTGCCCCAGGTCTGGTCATACTGGTCAGAATCTCTTCAACCTCACAGATAACGGCTTTGGCACATTCCATCAGTGATGTATCTTCCTTAGGTTCCAAACACTTAATGAAGCTTTCGGTTGTTTCAAGGCTTTTCTTCAGTTGCTCTTCATTGATGCCATACCACTGCATGAAGTCGAGAACTTTACAGAGGTCAGCCTTCCAAAACTCATAATTGATACCAGACTTGCGCTCCTTTGGATCATATATAACATTATAGTCTTCCGCATATCTATAGAGGAAATTGCGGTCTTTGGGCTCAAGCAGCCCGCGAAGTGAATGGTCACGATAAAGCTGGAGTTCATTCTCTTCCATAGCAGCGGCATCAGGCATAATGCCGAGCAGATACCAATACTTGGTCAGGAAAGAATTGGCCACAGAATGGACAGTTCCAATAAGAGCATGTTCCATTTGCTGTGCCTCACGATGCTTGCCAAGTTTAGCCAGTTCTTTTTTTGCCTTCTCGCGTAGTTCCTGTGCGGCAGCCTTGGTAAACGTAGTCATTATTACCTGTTCGGGATTCAACTTCCCGTCGAACACCATCTTTGCGACATCGGTGGTTATTCTGTATGTTTTGCCAGATCCTGCTCCGGCGCTTATGAAAGTCTTTGTCATGATAATCTGCAGCGTTAGATGGTGAAACACTTATAGTCTGAATACAGGTTCTCTGCCTTTTTGGGCTCAGTCTTTTTCCCGTCATCTTCCAGAGGATAGACATTGCCAGACTGAGCATAACTCAACTTGCTGATGGGTACATTATCAGCCGTTTCAATAACTCCACTACTAATCTCACTTACCCTCTCGGCATAGCCCTTTCGCAGTTGTTCCATGATATCAGGCTGCATGTTGGGAGTAATCAACTCACAATTGCTACCAAAGAAATCATCAGTACTGTAGAGTATTCCATAAGGCATGACAAAATATGCAGTGCGAACGGACTGAGGACGATTATCATGGTGTAATAGCATATCTTTATAAATCGCAAGCTGGAGAGCACGATTTTTCTCCAACACTGTCTTGTACTTATCTTTTTTGCTAACCCATTTTAAGTCGAACACCACATTGTTGCCTGCTTTGTCATTTAGCAACATATCAATAAAGCCATGGAGAGCGACACCCCCTTGTAGTCCCAGATCTTGTTCTTCTTCCTGCTCGCACTGAATGACCGTCAGACCATTCTCCTGAATGATAGTGGCCAACTTACTGACACATTCTTTCAACTTGTATTTTATGCGCTCTTTGTTGAGATGATGCTCAGGCAGCAAAAGTATAGCGCCTTTTCTAATAAGTGCCCTACGGAATGCGACTTCATAATGGCTGACGACAAATTCTGAAAGCGGTTCACCGTTTCTTTCGGAAGTGAAGAGATTCTCTACCACATCATGAGCCACATTTCCATAAGTCAGCGGCAATTTGATGTCCGTATCACTGGCATCTGTGAATCCCAAAGTGTAGTTCATGAAATAGTCGAGGGGGGACTGGAGTAGCTTCTCTAAGGCAGAAAAACTCTCTTTAGACCGCCATTTGACAGGATGCTTTCCCGCATCAAAACAGATTTTCTCTGCATCTGTATCACGGTGATTGTCAATCACGTCAATCTTCTTGGAAGCTATCTCGCTATACAGTTTATCTCCGTCTTCCTGCTTAGTGATGGCGGGCAATTGGAGATACAGGGGATGCATGGGTAGTTTGGTGGCTCCTTGCTGTGAACAAGTTATAACGGTGAGATTACCTGAAGTCTTATAAACAGGCATGGCCAGCATCAAGTGCATAAAGTCACTTTCATGCTGTTTGTCCCAAAGTAAGATACCGGCATCCTTCAGTTGTTTTACCTCAAGATTTGAAAGGAAATCAGTAGAGAGGGTGGCCTGCACATCACCATAGAAATCACACCATACGGTATTCTTGGACTCCCCAATCATATTTGAGGGTCTGTTGATAACGTTCCTTCTATTGACTTGCGCATGATAGAGTGTATAGTCACCGTCCTCATAAAGCGATTGCGCCCATTGGTTAAGAGTAGTAAAGGACAAGTTGCCATCAATCAACGTTTCTATCTGATGGAGCAATGCATCGGTCATCTCTGCAACGTTCCTTAATTGAGCAATCCGTGCGTCATAAGGTTGTACAGCAGCAATCTTTACTGCTTTACTTGATGCGTAGGAACTGATTGAAGACAGAAATTTAGACAGAGCTTTGACATTCACCTCGTTCGCTTCCTCTGCGAGTGGTAAGGCTCCTTCATCTGTCCTTATATCGAACGGTAAATAGGTGATATAGTTCTCCTCGCGCTGTTCCTTTGTCATTTCCTGTGGTGTTTCATCATCTTCATCTTTAAGTTCTCGCTCAATATAGCTGTTGAAACAATCCTGCACCTTCTCATTGCAAAAGCCTCCCTCATGAACAATTCTATTTGCCAACTCTCTTCGAAGTCTTCTGTCAAGAGGACATTCTGGCAGGAAGAGATATTGCAGAAGCGTATTCACATTAAGAGGACGCTGGAAAAGTTGTATAGCCAATAGAAACATTTGTGTTATCTGCGGATTGGTATCGGTCATCTCGCTACCGCAGACAGGGTTGCCCGACATATGAAGCCAGTTGTCAAGGCGCTTGTTGTTGGTGTTGATCCAAACTTCATAAGCATTTGGTTGCTGCTGTGCCAACCATGCTTCAGCTTTCCATAGCTGGGAAAAATGTATCTCTGTGATAGTCGCTGGTTGCGACTTTGTATAGTCCGTTTTCTCCTCAATGGTTACATCAAGATTTTGGAGTGATGACATAAGTGGTTTTATGAAATCAGGAAGGAGATCCACATGACAAGGTATCTCAATGATGAGAGTCTTGTATGCCATAGGGACATTTAGCTCTCCAGATTCCATCCTGCGGATAGTGTCTGATAGTTTAGCAAACAATGCGGCAAGGCCTTCGTCCTTGAAATAGTTATCAATCTCAGCCAATGTATTGAGACGAGTACTATCTTTCAAAACAATATTCTTACTCCAACCGCACAAAGCCAAGTTATCTCGCCAACGGAGTAGAGTTTTAGCAACACTCATGCTATCAATGACAATACTCCGATGGAAGATATTGTCCTTAAAACTGCTATCATAATCCAGCAGAGCTTTATGGTACGAGGTGAGCCGTTCCGGATATGATGGCATTTGTTGATGGATACCAGCATGTAAAGCAAGCTGGCTAAGAAGACCTTGGGTTTCCAATACCTGAACATCAAGTGCCACTTTCTGGTCTTGCATGTTCATAAAGTAATTCCCACTGTAGAAAGGACTATATACAATCTTCATACTTGGTTTATTTAGCTATCTTCTGCAAATTTACGAATAATTTCCCAAACTTGTACTTTCTGAGGCTCATTTTTAAGAAATAGTAAGGGACTAATGATGAATCAGTCCCTTTGCACCTATATATGAAACACTTTGAGAAGCAACCCGCTGTGCTTCTTCCAGGCAGTGGGTGACGTTTGGCAGATGAATTCTGTCAAAGGTCAGCATGTGGTGATGCCCCATCTCATTGATGAAAGCCGAGGTTGTCCAGTCACCGGCACCTTCACCATCCACAGCATGTGGGTTGTGTTCAGGAGGAATTGTAATCCAGCCCTCTGAACGAAGCTTGAAACGAAGACCTTTCTCGTTCAGCGTCTGAATGAAGAGCTTGTCAGTAAAACCTTCAGTGAACGAGACGTCAGGATGCTTCTCGTTAGAGAATTTCACGATATCACTGGCAGCCACAGCACGGAGAAAATTGCGGTCTACAGGCTCATTCGGTTCGTAATACACAAGCACCCCACGCTCATGGAACAGCTGAGCAAGCAGGATGTTGCCAGGAGCGCAGCGGTCGAAGAAGAATATGTCGGGCATCTCCTCCAGCGAGTCGAAGAGTTCCTGCGCCTGTTTCAACGTCCAAAAGCGATGGTTGACGAAACGTCCACCACGAGGAGAGTGAGCCATGTAGGCGGTCTTGGGTTTACCGTCACGCCCTGTTTTGTGGATGATGTCGAGGATGGTCGTACCACCGTCAGGCGCATTGCTGACAAGCCGAGTGTCACAGCCATAAGCCTCCATGTCAGACTTCAGCTGAAACCCCACCTCAGAGTCATCGAGACGAGCAGCAGGCAGTGTATGCCACCCCATCCATGCGAGGATGGTCATGACATTGCCTGCCGTACCACCCACATGCTGGTAGATGATGTTCACGTTCTTACCGATCTTCTCTTGAAGATTGTCAAGCGGGAAAGTACCCGCACCAAGGCATGTCAGCCCAATCGTTTCATTTACCTTATTCATATTATACAACATAAATTAATCAATCTGGTGCAAAGGTAAGAAAACTATTTCAAAGAGAACTTAGAGCTATACGTATACCAGTTTAAGAGGACCAAAGCGGCTGAAGTCTTCACGGAAGGAAACATGATCACGGAAGAGTCGCTTGTCAATACCGCCCAGGTTGTTGGGATCGTTGGGGTTGGAATGACGATACTTCTCGCCGAAGTCGCTGGTGAACATGCTCATCTTGTACAGCAGGTCAATGGAGCCCAATGGCGAGTCGATGTCAGTACGGATGATGATGGCGGGCAGATGACCTGGCAGTCGATCAAGCAGATTACGGCATACGGCTTCTTCGCGAGGAGTGACTAACAGCACCAGTGCGCAGTCGGTCTGTGGGTGTTTGGGACTGCTGATAAAGTTGGAGAGCGCGAGGAAGCGTCCGTGGCATTCGTCGCGGAAGTCTGAGATGACACAGGAGGCCTGACCGGCTTCGGTCATGTTACTCTCCATCTTATGAGCTACAGGTTCACCGTATGATCCGTACAGTACGGTGAATTGCGAGATGGAGCTAAGGTCAGGCGGAGTCGTGATGCCATCGACGCAGCGATATGTGTAATTATCGGCAGACTCTGACGAGAGAGCCAGCTTATGCGAGAAGTCGGCATCACCAGTGAAGGCTTTATATAATAAGGAGAAGTACGCGAAGGTTCCGTTGACGCTGATGAATCCGTTGGCGCGATCAAAGGTATGACAGATGACGCTGTTGGGATTGGACTTCTGCATACGCTTCATGACGGCGTTCTCGTCGTGGGACATGGTGATGGCGCAGCTGTATTGTGGATTCACACGAATCATGCGGTCAGCGATGTACACGGCATCCTGATTCTTCAACGACGTGCTGACAAGCAGGAGCTTCGAGTTACGGAGTGTTTCGTCAGAAAAAGAGTTGGCCTGATACGGAGTTACGACACGGCCTAAACTACAGTTGGTTCCGTAGAGCAGAGCTGCATATGAAGCAGAGGAGTGGGCACCACCATGTCCCATCGCGATCAGGGGACGTTCCGGATTGGTGAGCAGAAACCGGCGCAGGGACTCTATGTCTGCATGTTCCGCTTGTTCGATGTACTTACGGGTGTCTGTTAGTAACTCGCTCATGAGCTTCTTGCCGCCACGAGCTTTCGGCGTGATTTTGCTTGTCTGTTTTGCTGTCATTGTATTGTGATTTTATATGTTTCGCGGTGCAAAGTTCGGAATTTCCATCCATATAGGGTGTAAATATATACGTATAGAACAAGGTATATCAACCAGATAAAATCAGTAATTTTGCAGCCAGAAAAAAGTAATAATAAGAATTGGATATGGATAAAGACGTTCATTTGATAAGTAAAACCGGTGAGAGATTAGCTATACCTCACAAGGTCTTTAATGATTCTGAAATGATGAAAGATGGGAAATATGATGAGTACGACCTAGATGTGGATTGGTATCTGGCAAATGGGTATTGTAAAGCAGAAGATATGTTTAGGAGAATTGAAAGTGGATATGGTTTAATCTCACGAGAAGAGATTAATAATAACGAGTGGCTCACGATAGATGAAGCTAAAGAAGAAACAATGAAAGCAATAAGCAAAGAATATGAAGGACATTAGTTCAGAAGAAATGCTCGCGAAGTTAAAAAAGCAAGAAAGAAGAATCATTGAGTCTGATTCGCTTAAAATCCAGAATACGGAGATTAAACTGCACCCGAAGATAGATGTAGAGGAGTGCTAACGTAATGGTTATATCTCAGCTGATGATTACCGAAAGACCCACAATAAAGAGAATGTGTGATATGAAAGAAGAACAAGATTTGATACCTTATAATGATGATAATAGTAAAATGGGATATAAAAACCTTCAAGGTCAGATCGTAATTCCTGCCCAATGGAATATGGTTTATAATTTTCATGAAGGGTTGGCTATGGTTCAAAATTGGCAATATGGTTTTATTGATAAGACAGGAAAAGTTGTTATTCCTTTAGAATGGGACAATTGTGAATCTTTCTCAGAAGGTCTTGCTGTAGTTGAAAGAGATGGGAAATGTGGTTATGTAAATAAATCTGGAGAACTGGTAATACCATTAGTTTGGAACTACGCACATCCATTTTATAAAGGAAGGGCGATTGTTTTTGATGATAAACAAAGATACATAGACAAAGAAGGAAACGTAATATGGACAAGGGAAAGAACTGCTCCTCAAATGATTAAAATAAGTGATACCTGTGAAATGGATATCAATGACATGGTGATTATTGAAGATTTGAATGAATTAGGAGATGTTGTTGATTCTGAGGAATTTTTCAAAGCTATAGACGATATTCTCGAAAGCAATGGGAAGAAAGGTACATCTGATAAATAAGGAAGGTAACAAATTGGTAATTGAACATAGGGATTTCATGGATTCTCAGCTCAATGTCGATAATAGATATATAGACTATGAAGTCGATATGGATTGGTACTTGAACAATGGCTATATGACATTGGAAGACATGAAAAAGTCTATAGAAGGTGATTTTAAATAGACATGGAGATACAAAAGGAAATATTGCCATCAAAGATAAGAATCAACGAAAACGTTGAGATGGATATTTCTGACGTACTTTTCGTAAAAGACTGGAGTGAAATAGGTAATTTGGTATCTGCAGAAGACTTCTTGGAAGCATTGGATGGAATAGCTGATGAATAAAAGATAAAGATAGATATGCCTAAAATAGAGAGATGGATAATAGATAAGGTTCTTGATGCGACGAGCATCGTTGAAGTTATAGGCGACTTCGTGGAACTTCGCAAGGCTGGCGTGAACTATACCGGCTGTTGTCCGTTTCATGACGATCACCACGACGGAAACTTTATTGTGCGTCCAGAAGGCGTGAAGTCTGGTGGTGGCACATACCGGTGTTTCGTCTGTGATGCTAAGGGAGGAGCTGTTCAGTTCCTGATGAATCATGAGCACATGACCTTCCCAGATGCTATTCGCTGGCTCGGAAAGAAGTACAACATTGACGTAGATGACGTACCAATTGACTACACTCCACCACTACCACGTCCAAAACCATTACCTCTGGAAACGCTGAGCATTCCTCGCGATGTAGTTGGGAAGTCAATGCGCTATACCCAGCGTGACCGCTTCTGCAACTGGTTACGCAGTTTGCCTTGGGAAACCAAAGAGGAACGAGACAGAATAGAGAAAACGTTATGGAGATATTGTGTGGGGCATTGGCGAGATGGGCGCGTCATCTTCTGGCAAATTGATGAAAGTGGCAATGTGCGAAGTGGCAAACTGATGAGATATCTACATGATGGCCATCGCGACAAGAAATGTAACCCAGGGTGGATGCATAATCAGAAGATTGTTCGTGAGCAAATCGATTTCGAACATACGGAATTTCGCTCTACTCTCTTTGGCATGCATCTCGTCAGCAAATATCCCCAAGCCACCATTCATCTTGTGGAGAGTGAGAAAACGGCGTTGATATGCGCCATTCACTTTGATGAGATTGAACAGGATTTGTTTCTGGCATGTGGCGGGTTGAAGAATTTAAGGGCTGACACACTACATCCACTCATTGACATGAAGCGCAACATCTGTTTGTGGCCAGACAAAGATGGTATTGAGGAATGGAGAAAACTCCTCGACAAATTCAACTATAACAGAGTGGTGCTTTACACCGACTTCCTGGATCAGAATTGGTGTGAGGAGGATGGTATGAAAGCCGATGCTGCAGATATTATTATACGCAAAATACAAAATGTTGAAGAAGGGTATAGCAATGAAGGAGAATAATAGAAAACAACAGTCAATGAAGCATCTAATTGACAACAGTTATCTACCTCTTGATGTGTTGCATACAATACAAAAAGATTGTAAGTTGCTGGAACTCTCTCATATGTTTCCACATTGGTTTCAGAGACGCATACTGGAGATAAAACAGGTGTTTAACGTAAATCTCCTTGGGCCGAGATGTCATAAGGAACACAATTCTGGTATCTATATTCGTGTTTTCATGGATGATTTCCATCAGGTAGTTTTATGCTTCCACAAATATCACTATCGTTTTATAGATGTACAAGTTTCTGTAAGAACGTATAAAAGCTTAAAAACTATTATTGAAGATTTAAAAGTACAATCCCATATTTCCATTATTAATGGAATGGATTTTTGTGTTGATTTGCCAAAAGAATTCTTCAATAACTGTCCTATTGGGGATAATGATATCATTAGGAATGAAGCTCTTCCTGAATTAAATAAAGAATCGAATGATTATTGTATAGATTCATATATTGGACATGTTGGGATTGTATGTAATAGACATTACGTACATGGAGGATGGAATATAATGATATATCCAGATGAAATAACACCATCAGCATTGTCCTTTATTAAAGAAGCCCGATCTCGTATTGACAATCTTTTGGAGGTGCTCCACAAGAATAATGTTCACACTTCCTCAGATGTAGCTATTGGAGTTCTGCCACTTGACAAAGAAGAAATGATTAAGTATAAAGAGGAGTATAGATATTTGAAAATAATTTGAAAACAAAGTGATTATGGAAACGATTGTGATAAAAACGGGATTCTCCGCAATTGATATAGTAACGGGAGGACTGAAATCTTCAGAAATGATAGTGATTGCAGGACAAGGTAGAACAGGAAAAACCTCGTTGGCACTATCTATAGCAAAAAACGTTGCCGTTGACGAGAAAATCCCTTGTTCATTCTTCTCCATGGAGATGAGCAATGTAAAACTGGTGAATCGGCTAATTTCCAGTGTATGTGATATTGATGGGGACAAAATCCTGAATGGCAAACTTAACCATGATGAATGGGAGAAACTCGATGAGCATATTTCTCGATTGACGGCTTCACCTCTATATATTGATGATAAGCCTGCTATTACAATTGATGAACTCAGAGACAGAATGCGTAAATTATCATCAGAGCATGGAGTGAAACTCTTTATCATCGACAGCCTTCAACTTATTGACTGCTATAAGCACAATCGTGCGGATGAATTATTTGTATGCATGAGATCTTTGAGAGAATTAGCTGATGAACTTCGAGCTACTATTATCACTACGGCCATGTTAGGATCTGGCACAGAAGAAAAGCATCGTTATCCCATAATGTCAGACCATCAGGAATTCATGACGATTAATGATTTTTCTGACTATTCCGTATTCTTATATCGTCCAGACCACTATCAAGTTCAGACTATCGAGAAGAATGAACAAGGAATTTGCTTCGTTCTTCTTACTATTGCGAAACGTGGCTTTGAACAGATGGGAGAAGGCATCTTGAGATATGATAAAGAAAGGAATGTTTATGTTCATTTGAAACATTCTCTTTACAATAAGGCGCTACGGATGGTTACAGCTATGGATGAGATTTGCAAACAAAGTAAGACTATACTGCTCCTACAAGGCTCTGGACTAATGGACAATATTTCTGATAGCTTAAAGGCTTGTTTTCCTCATGACAATGTTATTGTGCCACATATCGAGTGTAATCCAGATGAAGATTTGCCATATATAAGACTTTTGTGTCAGGGACATCATCCTGATTTGATTATTGGTGTAGAATTGGGTGCAATGTATGCAATTACGCTACATGAATATCACCGTATTTGTATCAATCCCAGCTCTTGGAATGTATTAAGAGGTATTATGAACGTTATGGCTCTCGAAAACCTGGACAAGCATCTGTTTGATAATCTTTCAGAAGAAAGTCGTAGAAAGTGTTGGGGGTTCTTTATAAGTGAGATTCCATATAACTTTTTGAGGGGAAGCTTCATTCCTCAGTTCTTCCCTAACGTAATTGATATTCCTCGTAATGGTAGAGATAATAGCGTAATTCTCCAAGATGTCATTCTACCTTTTGCTAAAATGCTGCTTGACGAGGAGCAAACAGACGAATGGGGTGTGACCTACAGCAATTATGGGCGCATATTGAAAAAGGTCGATCCTTTGCTCTTCACATGTGAGGAGTATTCCATCCCTGAAGGAGTGGAAATTATGGAGGATTCCTTCTGGCTGACAGAGGCGAAACTTAAGAAGATCGAATTGCCCAGTACACTGCGTGAGATGGATGTTAACACATTTATTCGCTGTCCAATAGAAGAAATTGAATTGCCAGAAGGTATAACCGAGGTGCCAGAATTTATGTGTGAGAGTTGCAGAAAACTGAAAAAAGTAATTCTGCCTTCATCTGTAAAAGAAATAAAAGGCGGTGCCTTTAACTGCTGCAGCCAACTCGAAAAGATAAATCTGCCAGAAAGTATTGAGTCAATAGAAGATGGCGTTTTCCGCTATACAGAAGTGCTTAGATATCTAAAACTGCCTTCACAAATAGACTATATAAGTCCTGAGTTGTTTTATTGCAGCGGTATAAAAGAGATTGACATCCACGAAAATATTACCAACATTGGTCATTGGGCTTTCTGGGGGTGTAATCATTTAAAGCGTCTTGTAATTCCTGATACAGTAAAAAGTATTGACTATGGTATAGTAAGTGCACACGAAGGTTTTGAAGGCGTTGTCTGTCATGCAGAAGGATACCATGTGGAGAATGACGCGCTGATTGACGATAAGAACCAAGAGTTGCTGTGTTGCTGGACTCAGCAGAAAAACTATGTTGTATCAGAAGATGTCAAGCGTATTGCCGACTTCGGTGGTAATCCATTTGTTGAAACAATAACTGTAAACCAGTATGTAGAGCTGACCTCTGCTGAAACTTTCGCTTCCGATATTAATCTTAGAATAATTGATTTCCAAGGTGGAGTTACGGGAGTTACTTCTCAAACATTTTGGAATTGTCCCAAACTAGAAAAATGAATAAGATAGGAATTATCAAAGTTATAGACATAACAGGAAAAATGGATAATTATGTTACGTTGGAGGAGTTTATGAAGAAGACGGAGTATAAGTTTAGTTGTGATTTTAACATGGCTGGCAAAGGTGTTGTTAGTTCTGATAAGGTTAGGGTTTACTATCGATTCTGGGGGCAACTGGGGCCTGCCAAAATCAAACTCGACTGGAATGATGATGATGCCATGCCCTTTGTGTATTATCTTGACCAGAAAGGGAGAATACAATTCGGTTCTTCAGATGAAAGGCATCCAGACCTCTTTAATAAAATGGAACGTTGCCGCTTTAGTTACCCCCATATATATTATAAGGGAAGGTTATGGTCAAAACGAAAGATGATAGTCTTCGATCAGTTCTCGGATAGTAATAAAGAAGAAATGTATGGTCAATTTCGGGAATTCCTTGACATTATAGAACATTATGTGGAAGACATTCATGCGTACAAACTTGTTTTCCCCAAAGCAGAGGGTTGGAGTGACGTTTATATGAACACTATCAAAGATGTCTTTGATATGTGTCTGGATGAATCTACGCGTCTATATATGAAAAGGCATTCACCTGTTGGAGGGAAGTGGAGAAAACTTAAACGTCCACCCAAATCTACTTCAGATACTGAAGGAACGTAAAAGCGTCATCAGGGAGTTTATATTCCAATTTCCCGTTGTCGCGAAGTTCCATCAGGAGTCGACCTAAGAGGTTTGGACCGACATAGTTGTCACCTTGTTGTTTGACACCCCAGGTGTCTGGAGTCTTTTTGGGGAAGGATGTCTGGTCTTCGACAATGTATTTACCTTTAGAGCGCTCCAGTTCCTTACGGAAATCCTCACTTTGTTCGTACTTCTTTGTAAGACAGAACTTCATGGCATCAACGATGATCTTACCCCAGTCTTCTCGACGGTGGGTCTTTTCCCAATGCTTGGTGGTCATCTTGGGATTATTAGCACTGAAGACTGCCTTCACTGGCTCTTCGTCTTTGAATTTCATAAGCTGGAACAACAGCTCTGAAGTTTTGAACGTCACATTATTAATAACAATAGGTGTGGGAGCGAAATTTCCCAAAATACCCCAAAACTCTTTCACCTTACGGATGGCAACACACTCAGAAACAGGGTACGTCTCTATGGAATAATATTCAGGATAGAATTCCTGAATAAATGGGGCTATACTGTAGAAGTTCATACTATCTGGATTTTAGAAACTGTTTAACGGAATTTCTCTTTGGGAACCTTCAACGAGCTGGAATTTCTTCGGGTCAAGTTCCACCTTGTCGATGTGAACAATGCGAATTTTGTCAATGTTCAAGACAACTCTATTTGTCAAGCCATCAGGGTTAGTCTGTGCCTGTGGCCATGCAAAATATTCAAGACCTATCTCGCTGAAGAATTTAGCAGCAGCCTTTTCTGAATCGAGGTCTGCACTACCAATGAGTTTCTTTACAGTACCCTCTTTACCTGTAAGTCGATTACCAACATATTTACGGAAAAACTTGCCAACAGTAGTTGCTTCAGCAGGAATCTGCTCGCCAAGAACCTTTTCAGTACGTCCAATGATAGATGGATGAACAGGGCGACAGGAGAACAGATAGTTATCTTCTGTCATATCGGGAATCTCAAGGGTATAAACATAATAGTCTTTGTTCTCTGGACGCTTCTTATTGTAAGCATAGTGCGCAGCAGATGTATATGACTCTGTGACATAAGTACCAAAACCAAATTTCGCCTTGCCATCGCCTTCCAAAGCATGGGCAATATCAAACTTCTTGAAAAGCACTGATGTGCCATGATAAAATATTTCCATATAACAAGCCATTAAAATTGATGCAAATATACGAAAAAAATCGATTATAAGTATAATAAAGAGCAACTTTTGATTATTTTTCGTACTTTTGCGTCATCAAACTATTTAATTGCATGATTGAAGTTATTAAATCCCCGACGCCAGTGACTGAGAAAACTCAGTGGACTGTATTTCTGGCAGGCCCGATGAATGGCGCACCATCTTGGCAGGCTCAGGCTCCCAAGGTGGCTGCAAAGGTTGGTATTGATGACATTACATTCCTGAATCCCCGTAAGACAGATCGATTTGTGACGGGTACCTATCAGGTGAACTGGGAAACCTTTGGCCTGCGCATGTGCGACGTGATTTTATTCTGGATTCCGCCTCAGGCCCGTCCTATGAAGCCTTGGCGTTATTATGCCATCACCACCAGATTGGAGATGGCAGAGAATCTGGCGCGTGGGCATAGGGTAATCATCGGTATTGATCCCGAGTTCAAGAATGAGAATGGTGATGACATGGCTGGTATTCATCATCTGCGGCGTATGGCAAAGTACTATGGAGTAGAAAATATCCATACTTCACTCGAAGGTTGCATGACGGAACTAAAGGCATGGATGGAACGTCCTCGTAAGGAGGAAGAGAAAGCTCACCATATGCCAGGTCCGGCATTTGAGCCGATGGATAAGTTGAGCAGGATGATTAAACCAAGTACGAGTCGCAACGAGACACTGATGGAACACTGGAACCAGACCGTTGCTCCTGGCGATACGGTATTTGTGGAGGGGGATTTCGGAGCCGATGAATGGAAACCATTCCTCAACGGGAAGATAGAAATAATAACAAAATAGGTATTCAGCGGAATATCATACTATCATTATTATGGGAACGTCGTAACTATTCCAATCATCTGTGAGTTGTCCAGATTTATCGGATAGGAAAGACTAAACCTTCCTTTATATGTCTACGGACGGTGCAGTCGTTGAGACTCCACCGTCCTTTATTTATTACCAATTCCATACATCTTTCATATGTCCCCAAGCACACTGACTACATTTATATCCACCTGAACTGAACGGGCCACTATGACTGGAAAGACATGATGGGCAAATACGATACCCACAGGAATCACAAACGAACCAATGTCCTTTATCTGACATTGTTCTATGACAACATTGACATGTAACCAACATAAGCTGTTGAGTTTTAATTATCCAAACACTTCTTTAAATGCATTATAGTTTTGACCATGGGAGTTATGATCCTCGATGATGGCAAAATGAATCTCACGGAAAAGTCCCTGGAACTCTGGCTCTTCAAAGACCTGCTTGAACAGTTGAGCCATGTGCTTGGGTGGATTGGCAAAAGCTCCGCAACCAAAAGCCCCAAGCACTAGTCTGCGCTGGCCGTTATTGTATGCAATTCGTAAGATGGTACGAATAAGGTTGAGAGTTGAGGGAATGAAATTATCCGGTATGGTTGTTCTACCATTCATAAACCTTCTTATATTAATTGCTGCAACAGCTACAAAATTCACCTGCCAAGGGTTATCTAACAATGCATAGCCGTTTGCTTCGGTATCGCGGAAAACTGTAACACCATGAGAGTACACGCCACCATAATTCCTTTTCAATGGATAAGAGTGATGTGGATTGTGGGGGATTCCATATTCCTTCTCGCAATCAAACATTGCAGGATCTGCATATTGGAAAAGGAAACGGAAATAATCTGAGCAACGGAAAAGGTATTCTTCCTGTGCGCCAGCACCACCATATACTCCACCTCCAGGATTCTTGGGACTGGCCATATTGAGTACACAAAGGTCGTCTGTATAATCTTGATCAAAGAGAGTCTTGGCATATGCCAAACAATCTTGATTGACAACTTTGTACTCTGTAGTATATTTGTGCTCTACATTTTTCAACGAGATCTCCTTTTCACAAAAGACATTATCTCGAAGTGTCTTTCCATTATGGAGGTTGTCAAATCGTATAGTTATTCCAGAAGGAGCCTTATAACCACCTTTAGTTACTATTTCCAAAGTCGACTGGAAGACTTTGGCTCTTACAGGGCGAGTGCCACCCTGTACCATTTTGGATGGCTCAAACTCTGCGAGCCATGCCTTTGCATCCCATGAGGGGTAATTGTCTGTTGTCATATTTCTACTTTTTGTTTGCAAAACTACAAATAATAAATCAAAATACCAAGAATTAGCTCGTAAAAGAGGTGATAACATCCTCATAAGAGGTCAGTTCTGTAACCAATTCGATTTTTCCCATTTCGTTGAGCGAAAATGCTGCACGACAGTCAAGACATGCAAGGTCTTCTGTGATAATCGGCCCATCAAACTGCATAGTGTGCCCAACAATCTGGTAAATACCAAATAAGGGATTCGAGACGAGCAATTCTTCAACATCAGCCCATACCATACTACCGCTGGGATAATCACCCCAACGCATTTCACCTACTTGTGCCAAAGATTCCAGACCCTCATTGGAATGAAGAAGGCGATTCAAATGCCTTGCGTCCGGTTTCCTAATCAGTTCCACATTCCGCTTAAGCCAGCTCTGCGTGATACCTGCGTGCGAAAACAGATAGTGTTTATTGCCCCAATCTGTTTCCCATGCTAGTTGAAAACAACTATGATATTTTGAGAATAAACGATGAAGGGAAACGGCAGAAACAGGATCATACCTGACACCACCGGCAAGTTCATAATAATACTCAGAATAGTAATGAAGGTCATGATTACCCAACAGCAAAACGACTTTTTCAGGGTTCTGCTGCTTGAAGGCTATGATGGATTTGAAGTTCTTAAGAGCCTCACGATTCGTAATGTCCTCCATTTCATAGGGATCAGTGTAGTCCCCAAGAAACACAATTTTCTCGTAGTCACCAGATCTCAAGGCCGACTTCCAAAAAGTACGGCCATGAACATCTGGAATAATCAGTATTTTCTTATTCATTATCTTATGCAAACAATTCAACCTAAGTGCCTGAGAAGAAATCTTGACTTGCTGCTTTTGCGCATCTTGTCCAGACCACGCTCACGGATCTGACGGACACGTTCACGGGTAAGTCCCATATCGTAGCCAATATCGTCGAGTGCCCTCTCTTGACATCCAATGCCAAAACTTTGGATGACAATAGTTCTTTCCCTATCATTGAGGACGGTACACAACACTTGCATCAGGTCGCTACACATGGAGTCATGGTCAACCTTTCGGTCAGTTGCATACTCTGAGGAGGACGACATCATATCAGCTACCGTTGTTCCCTCATCTTCAGAAATGGGAGCATCAATACTGGCAACATGTGCTTCACCTTGAATGGCCTTTTCAATCTTGTCAATTTCCAAAGAAATAATGTCACTCAACTCCTCTGCAGACGGGTAACGTTGCTGTTTCTGAATAAATTCATTCGTGGCATTCTTGATCTTGTTGCTGATGGCAATCTGACTCTGGGGCCTGCGTACCATATTGCTGTACTCTGCGATGGCCTGAAGGATGCTTTGACGAATCCACCAGATGGCATAGGAGATAAACTTGAAACCACGTGTTTCATCAAACTTATCAGCAGCTGTTATAAGTCCAATATTTCCTTCACTAATCAGGTCTGTAAGGGAAACACCTTGGTTCTGATATTGTTTAGCAACAGATACCACAAAGCGCAAATTGGCTTTAACAAGCTTGTCTTTGGCAATTTCACCTTTCTTTCCTCCCGCATGAATGGCTTGGGCAAGTAATACTTCTTCTTCAGTTGACACCAAAGGAACACGACTAATCTCAGAAAGGTACTTGTCGAGTGACTGCTCAGAACGAGGGGTAATGCTTTTGTTAATCTTCAGTTGTCTCATATTTCTACTATCTTATACTTTTTGGGTTGCAAAATTACTATAATATAAACACACATGCCTCCATTATATACGTATAGCGATAAGGATTGGGAGAAAAGCGAGAATTAACTCGCAAGTTTCCTTCTTAAGTCCCTTATTCTTGATTCAAATCCTTTACAATGAACAGAATCTGGTAATCTCAAATAATAATAGTCATAGTGATGCATAAATTCATGAAGAAGTGTATTGATGAAGGTTCTGATGTCACATGGAACCATATAGTGACGATTGTTCCAAAGGCTAATTCCTTCTTTAACTCCTTGATATAATCCCATACATGTGAATCCAAATTTTGGGTCGTATGTCGTATTAAAGACAAATATTGGGCAACGTGGAATTCCATATTTGTCACAAAGGTAGTTCAAAAATTCTTGCGCAGCTTTTTTCCTTGGTTCAACTTTACTCCCACTATGAAGGAGATTCAGGTACTCCTCATGTGAGAAGTCTGAGTAATCGACAGTTAGATACTTGTTACTTTTCTTAATGTTTCTGATACTTGCCATATTGATGTTACTTTTAATATGATGGCAAAGATAATTAATAGTATTTGTATTACCTGTTTTGTTATATGTATAACAGAAATGTAAAAAATTGAAGAGTATATGTTATACCTATAACTCCAGACCAGATACATATTTTTTGTCTTATCTTTGCCACAGAAATCCGAGGACTCACCAAGGATAGTAATTAAAAAGAATATAAACATGAGTGTAAAGAGTACGACAATCGTGGTGAACAAGCCAAAGGCTACAGTGAAGAATCTCCAGTTCGTTAAGAAACTGGATAATATTATTGATGATATAGAGAAAGCAGAAGAGAATGATGAGGTGATAGAGGGAAATCGTCGTTCTTCCTATGACTTAGTGATGATTCGATCCCAATACATTGACCGTTACGACTGGTATGACACCATTTTTGAGAAAAATGGAAAATATGGCACAAAGGATGCGACTGGTAAGGTACTCTTGCCCGCGAAGTATGACGGTATAGGTGAACTTTGTCACAAAATATAGGCTCAGGTGCGGAAGTCCGTGGATAGCCCACCAGACATGTTAACCAAAAGATTATCATCGCACGGTACATGTTTTCCAATAAAAAGTAGTACCTTTGCATCATGGCAAAGAAGACTACC
>Ga0256404_1004118_pt1 | contig 27973 bp, 30 predicted proteins | sample RumenRJG_01DNA_FD_185990 | JGI IMG/M metagenome (GOLD analysis project Ga0256404, IMG submission 185990) | Bovine rumen microbial communities from Lethbridge, Alberta, Canada - RJG_01 | ecosystem: Host-associated > Mammals > Digestive system > Stomach > Rumen | place: Canada: Alberta | collected...
ATGTCGATGCAATAAAGCAGCTTCAAATGCTTGCTGTCGTCGGCCTTGAACTTGGCGAAAGCCTTGCTCGTCGCCGGGTCGTCGGCGTAGGCACGGTAGATATGCGGCTTGGGGTCAACTTTTTGAAACCACTCCGGCGCTTTGGCGATCATCTCGTCCATGTGTTCAGCGTTGGAGCAGAAGACCAGATATTTGCCGGACTTATCCGTCATGTGCCTGGCGAAAACCGTGTCCAGCCCCTCGGCGTTGGCCAGCTCGCGGCGCAGCGCCTCGAAATACTCCTCCGCAGCCTGGCGGGAGGCCTTGCTTTTCGCTGTCTGAATGCGCCGCTGGTATTTCTCCAGATCCTTCTGATAGGAGAAGATCGACAGCACATAGCGCGGCGGGTTGAGAATGCCGCGCACGATGGCCTCGCCCAGTGTCATCTGCGAGGCGATAGTGTTGTTTAGAGGAAACCTTGATATGCATGTTTTTGACAAGCGATCTCAATTAACGAATTTCACTTTGAACGCTTTTAGTACCTATTTTAGATTCTAACAGCTGCTATATGCCGCGTCAAGAAAAAAGTAATCTATAAGTGTAATTCTCAGTGCTGTTAGATTGCTTTTGGAGGCTCTTATGGATAACGTTATTCTTGGCAGAAACATTTATAAAGCGCGGAGAGATCGGGGACTTTCCAGCGATAAACTCTCTGATCTATGTGATATCACCCCTTCCTATCTACGCCAGGTGGAAGCTGGCAGCAAGACGCCGAGCCTGCCGCTGTTCGTGGAGTTGTGTAACCAGCTGAATGTATCACCCGCCTACTTGATGAACGGTGTGATCAATGACTCGGTGGATCATAGTATTGAAGAAATCGATGCGCTTTACCGAAAAGCTACCCCAAGTCAGCTAAAGCTGATTGCCGTGATATTGAAAGCCGCCTGCGAAGCCTGCGAATGATTGTCTTGCAATCTGCATATCATTGTAGTACAATGCAGATGAAAGGTGGTGTTTCCATGAAAGACGCGACTGTCAGTGCCCGCGTGGAATACGGAGTGAAGACCGAGGCAGAGGATATTTTGCAGAAACTGGGTATTCCTGTGTCTGTGGTGATCAACTCTCTTTATCGGCAGATCATTTACCGCCACGGCGTTCCTTTTGCCTTGACCATCCCGATGGAGCCAAAGTCGCTTGACACATTTTCCGCCGCAGAGTTAAGCGCCAAGCTGCAGCACAGCTATGAGCAGTCGCTCTCCGGGGATGGCCGCCCCTATGACGAGGTATTTGACGCGCTGGAGAGAGGGCTTACCTGATGGATTCCTATTCGATCATTATGACGCCGGACGCCATTGATGATATGACTGATCTTCGGAATTATATCGCGGATGTGCTTGGTGTGCCTAAAACCGCGTTTGCGTATATTCGGACTGTGCGGGAAGAGATCGGATCACTCACAGAAATGCCAGCCCGCTATAAGCCAGTGGATGACGAACCCTGGCATTCCCGCGGTGTTCGAAGATTCCTTGTGAAGAACTCATTTGTCTATTATCGGATCGATGAAAGCGCACGGAAGGTCTATATTATGAATGTCATCTATGCCCGGCGTGATCAACTGCGCGCTATGGCGGGAATGAAGAGCGACTGAACCGGTACCTGGTCAAGGTTATGACAAAAAAGACCGACCTAAATCCTTGCGCCATGTGCAGCGATAGCGCAGATAGGATAAGATCAGTCTTACTATAATCAGTATCATTATTACTCAGTATTATTAGCATGTCATTTTGACATGTCTTGACGTGTCAAAATGACATCTCTGGAGGTGTCATTTCGACACGTCTGGAGATGTTCTTTTCAAACGTCTAAAAAGCAATGCCAGAGAAGATGGAACGGTTTTCCGTTTCTTCTCTGGCATTTTTATGTCGGACGCAGTCAAATCGTCATAGCACTGCGGTTATCATTCTTTACGCAAGGTTCTCGTTGAAGATATTGATGAACGGCGTCATGTCGTTCTCGGTACCGTTGACGCTGTCCACGCCGTTGTTGATGGCGATGAAGCGGATATCGTTGTTCGGGAATACCATTTCGGTATACATACCGACCTGCAGATAATCACGCCCGAGGCGGCTCATGTCCTTGACGATGATCGTGCCGATCTTGCCTTCATCCACAAGCCCCATGAGGCGCTGCCAGTCGGGGCGGTCGAAGTTCGTCCCACTGTACCCGTCGTCCACGAAAAAGGCCGTGTTGCGGAACCCGTTTTCGTCGGCGTACTTCTGGAGGATTGCCTTCTGGTTCTTGATGCTGTTGCTGTCGCCCTGCAGCTCATCATCGCGGGATAGGCGGCAGTACAGGGCGGTAATTCTATCGCTGTTTACAGCGGCTTGTGACTGTCTGTTATTCATAAAAAGCTCCTTTCCGACAGCCCTCAAGCGGGTACTGTATTATGGCTCAAAACGCCTGATTTATCAAGGGTTTTCGGCGTTATTCTTTGCTCATTTTTTGCGTCTTCCAAGATCAGTCGGCGCACCTTCTCGTAGGCCGTTTCGTTGGCTGTGGTGCTCGTCCGGCTGCGGACGATATAAATCGTGTCACCGATCTGTTTGACGGAAACTAAACCCATCTGGATCATAGTGGCTCCTTTCTGCCCGGGGAGGGGCGGTCTCAATCTCTACGACTAATCGAAGCGGACAGCGGCGTGGGGCTCCGTGCGCATTTTCGGGAAATCAAAAGGGTAATTAACCCATAAATTGAAATCATGCGCTGTAAACGCCGTAGAAATCGGTGTAATAGTTTCTTTGAATTGTTTGAAAACAGGCACGGCAGACGTGAAATCCGCCGTGCCTGTACCTGTTATCAGGCGATCTGAAGCGCCTGAACTGCCTCGCGGCGTACCAGCTTGGCGTCCATGAACTCCATACCCAGATAGCCGACCTGATCGAGGGTGACGAACTTCTCTTTCAGAGTGCGGACGCTGACCGGGCTGCGGAAGACGATCCAGTAGTAGCTGAAATCACCGAACAGGATCGGCGTATTGCCGGAGCCGACGGAGGGCATATCGTTGGCGATCACCACGGGCTTGCCGAGGATGGTGTCGTTGGCGTGGTTCCACAGGGGGTTGCCATTCTCGTCTTTCAGCAGACGCAGCGCCAGCGCCGTTTCGTCGTTCATCATCCAAACGGCGTTCTTCCGGTAATCGGGATCAAGGGCGAAGAACAGCCGGATCACGCTATCAAACGTGAGTGCGTCCGTGGTAACACCGACCGTCGCGCCGGTCTCCGCGTTCAGAATACCGGTCGGAGCGGAAAGGCCGTTGCCGTTCAGGAAAGCGGCGTCCTCGGCCTTGGCAAAGCATCGAGCAAGGCGCTTCGTGAGATAGTCCTCGATGTCGAAGGTCGCGTCGTGGATGAAGTCGTCGTCGAGTTTCACGAAAACAGCCAGCTTGTGCATATCGACCGGGTAGCGGGTGAAATCGTTGACAGCGTCAAAGATCGGAATGGAGCCGCCCTCCGGTACCCACGCCGCGATATCCTCGCAGTCTTTTGCGAAGATGCGGCTGGAGCCGCCGTAGGCGTGGATAACCGTAGCCAGATTACGGAAGATGCTTTCCTTTCGGATCGCCTTGCTGTACTTATCCTCTGCGCCGGAGGGGAGGTAAAAACCTCCCGACTCACGAGCAGAACCACTCGACAGGGTGTCGGTTACATCTTTACCGCCCTTCATGACGTTCCAGAAATGGCGGTCATATTCGGCAGTGCCGGTGAAATAGTCGCGTTCGTTGAATGTGGTCATAATCGTAACCTCCTTAGTCTTTGTCGCAGACCGGACACTTTCGTATTTTTAGTGTCTCATTTCGATCAGTCTGCGCCGATTATTGCAGCCCTTGGCGATCAGCCGCTGGGACAGCGCATACAGTTCATCCGCAGCGGCGGCGATGGCGTCGGCAGTGCGTCCGACGTTGTGCACGGTCTTGACGATCATGGGATTGCCCTCTCCGGTAAACCAGAGATACAGCGTGGCCGGGCATTTTCGGTTTGCGCGGCTCACATCGCTGATCTCGACGTCGAAGCCGTTGCCGTAATCGCGGTACAGGCAACATTCCAGATCAATGTTGTAAATCCGGTATCCATCTCCGCTTTTCTTTTCTGCTCGCGAAGACGGAAGAGCTCATCGGCAATGGCATCATAGCGCTGCTTGTCGTTTGCGGCCCTGACCAGTTCATGCTGCAGTTCATCCGGCCTTTTCTGCATCCCTTCCGGCAACAGGGCGTCGGCGCGGGCGACCGCCTTGTCAAAGGTCTCCTTATCGATGATCGCGGGATAGACCATATCGCTGAGTTTGTGCCTGCTCTCCAGCAGGAGCCTGACGGTAACGGGGTCTGTTTTCAGTCCGGAAGCGGAGGACGCCTGAACGAGTGTCATCCTGGACAGATAGTTTTGATAAAGACGGCGGATGATTTCCGCTTCGTCCTTCAAGATGACAGTGCGTCCGCGTTCAATCAGGCAGAGAAGATACTGGTATTTAACAGACGGATCAGGAAACCCCGGTATGAGAGCGGATTTACATGGAAAATAAGAGCGGGCACTCCCTGGGGACAGATTTTCCTGATACCCTTTTCTCGTAATCGGACACTAGTTTTGGCTGCGGATGAAGAGACTAATATCGTATAGTATCAAACTTTAGCCAGAAATCCAGGAAAGGGCAAGTATCGCATGGCAGGCGAAGAGACACGCAAGATGGTGAAAATTATTAAGACAACCTGCTGAGGAACTTGCACGTTAGCGTATCAGACGGAGAAAATCATCGATGCATTTCTAAACCCTTGGTTATTCGATCCAATTGATTTCTTAAGCCGCGGATAGCAATTCCGGCAAGGTCAAGTTCATCCGTTTTAAAGCGCTTCACTGCAGCACGGTTATCCTCATCATTAAAAGTGGTAAAAAGCTCCTTCGTATATATAGCGACTTCCATCCCTCGCGCAGTCGCCTTTTGCATCACTTCTTTGAGCTTTTCGGAATCAGCTGTCAGGATCACGATCGGCTGTTGAGACATGGGAAGGTAACGGACCCCATCTGCATCTTCATAGGGTTCACCGGTGATCTCCCCAGATTGCGCAATGCCACTCATAAGGAATGCCGTAACGTTCAGTTCCTGCCAGGGTTCAAGCCCATCAAGTAAAATAACTTTTATCTTTGTATCAAAGCTCACAGAGATCTTCCTTCCTTCAATAAATTCAGATTTCGCTGGTAATTACATATATTTTGCATTATTATAGTCCCGGGAAACAATACAGTAAAATTGAAATAATTGAATTAAAGTTCAAAAATATTGAATTTTAAAAAACAGGTGATTCGCACAGAGTCAGCGGTGCAAAGATAAGGAGAAATAATGGATATCAAAAATTTGGTCACGGTCAAAAGGATCATTGAAGAAGGGAGCTTTCAAAAAGCTGCCCAGGTGCTGAACTATGCACAGTCCACAATCACATTTCAAGTACGTCAGCTGGAGCAAGATTTGGGTACGCAGATATTTGAGCGACGCGACAATCGAATGGTGCTGACGGAAGCCGGCAGAGATCTCCTGCCGTTTATCAACAATGTACTGAACAGTGTCGATGCCCTGCAAAAATACAGCGAGCAGCGAGACGCACTGCAGGGCATCCTTACGATTGCGGCACCGGAATCGATCGTAACATACTGGCTGCAGCCTGTATTGAAAGAGTTTAGGGAAAAAGCGCCGAAGGTAAAGCTTCGCCTGAGAACCATGAATTGTTTCTCTATTTACCACCTGTTTTGCAACAGCGAAAGTGACGTCGACGTTGCAATTCATTTTGACGTCGGAAGTTATCCGGACCGGGTTTTGGTAACCAGACTTCGGTCATTCCCGCTTACACTTGTCGGATCACCGGACCTTACGGAGCGGGAGCGCGATTTTATCACGCCAAACCAGCAGAAGACCATCTGCAACATCCAAAATGACCCGGATTCGCTGTCACTGAAAATTTTGCGGCGCTACCTTCAGCAGCAAAATATCTCATTAGAGGAAAGCCTTGAAGTCTGGAGCATTGAAGCAATCAAGCGAAGTGTGATGAGCGGCCTCGGCGTTGCATTTCTGCCGCGCTTTACACTTGAAGAGGAGCTTAATTCCGGAGAACTGATAGAAATTCCGACCGCGATGGAGAAGCCACAGATGACAGCTGTTCTAGTTCGACAGAAAAGGCACTGGAAGAGCCCGGCTGCATCTCTGCTAATGGACATTCTTACTAAATCTTTCCCGCAGGAAATGCCACACACGGCGATAGCATAACGGTTTGGAAATTTCGCGGATAGCTTCCGGACATAGCTGCGGCGCTGAATGCGGATGCCGCTTGAAGCTGCCAGCCCAATTGGCACAGCCGATTTCTCAGATGTCCCTTTTTCTGACAGAGAAAGCGAAGTAAAGCTAGCACCGGAATCTTCACAGGCCAATCAGTGGAGCTCCCGGTGTATAGCGGGCAGACTGATGTACTGAAGTGAAATTTTCTCTTAGTTCACGTCTATCCGACCGCATCTGATTAGAACAAGATCCCTAGTGAAAAGTCAATGCTGCTCGGAAAGGCTAACAAAAAGCAGGATCTCTTTCAGCGCATTCATAAACAGGAAAGCCCATATGTTCCGGCGATTCTATGACATAGAAAAAGACCACCGTAATTCCAGTAAAATTACGGTGGTTGTCTGGCGGAGAGAAAGGGATTCGAACCCTTGCACGGTGTGACCCGCCTACCGGTTTTCAAGACCGGACCCTTCAACCACTTGGGTATCTCTCCAGGGTATCTGCGGATAATTACGTCTGTTGCGAGTGAGAAAAAACTTTCACAGACAGCCGCAGGCTGTCTGTGAAGATGGCGCAGAAGGAGAGATTTGAACTCTCGCGGTGCTTTAGACACCCTACTCCCTTAGCAGGGGAGCCCCTTCGGCCTCTTGGGTACTTCTGCCTGCCGATTACTGCGTTTAAAAATACTAACATAGGAAGCAGTTGCTGTCAAGAAAAACCGCCTGAATACCGGCATCTAGGAAATTTCAGCAGTAATTGTCGCACCTTCAGATTGCTGACCCGGCCGGCCAGCGGATGTCTCCGGCCTGTACATTACATTTGCTGAATGGCATGAACTTCTGAGGCCTGTCGTCCATCCGATTTTCGATCCGCTGCATCGATCCTGCCGGGATTCTTTCGAAGCCTGTCCCGCAGGAAAAGTACCTCCGGAAGATACGGCTTCTGCTTTTCTTGCTCCCGCACTGCCATCCGCTTAAAACGACTGCTGAAAACAATTCCGGCCATGCAGGAAACAGGAAAGACATCTCAGCGCCGATTGGAAGGGCGCCAAATTTTCATTTTTTCCGCTTCGCGAATAAGATCTTCACGGAAATCCGGATGTGCGATGCCGATCAGGGCTTCTGCCCGCTCCCAAGTTGTTTTTCCGGTCAGAAATGCGGTACCGTATTCCGTTACGAGATAAGCAGTCTGGGTTCGGGGCGTTGTTATAATATCCCCTTGGGTAAAGCAAGGGCGGATATTGGAATGGATGCCGCCGGATTTGTCTGTGAAAGTGGAAGAAAAAGCAAGAAAACTTAAGCCTCCCGCGGAGAGGTAGGCGCCGGTTACGAAATCAAGCTGGCCGCCGGTTCCTGAAATCTGGCGGGTGCCGGACGATTCCGAGCAGACTTGCCCGAAAAGATCTGCGGCAATGCAGCCGTTGAGGGATACAAAATCCGGAATTCTTGCAATTGTTGCCGGATCGTTTACCCAGAACATGGGGGCGGAGAGAACATCGGAATTGTGATCCAAAAAGTCATAAAGTTCCCGAGAACCCATGCTGATGGAGAAAATGCCTTTCCCTGGCAGCACAGACTTCTTCCGGTTTGTAATTTTCCCCGCTTTGTACAGATCCAGATAGCCATCGCTCATCAGCTCCGTATGCATGCCCAAATCCTTCAGATCCGACTCGGCGATGAGAGAACCGAGGCTGTTGGGAATGCCGCCGATTCCTAGCTGCAGAGTCATCCCATCCCGGAGAAAGGGGAAAATATTAGAGGCTATCTTCCGGTCCGTGCTGCTGGGAGCCGTCTTTGGAAATCCGCAGATAGGGCAATCGCTTTCAACGAGGGCGTCTACCTCGGAGATATGAATAACATCATTTTGAATACCGCGAATAACCGGCATATTGGGATTGACTTCCAGGACAATGTTCCGTGCGGCTGATACGAGCTCTCGAGTGCAGCAGTTTGTGATGCCTACGGAGAAATTCCCTTGGTTATCCATGGGAGCTACGGTCAGCATGGCCACATCAATCGGCGCGTAGCCACGGTTATAGTAAGAGCCGCAGAAGCGAAACAGCATCGGTGTATGATAGGCACGGCCGGCATCGGCGTATTTGCGATCCAAACCGGAGAAATGCCAGAGATTATAGGTGAAGGAGACTTGTTCCGGATCTTTCTCTACAACCTGAACCGGTTTTACCGAAATTGCGTTGCGGACTTTAACATCTTTCAGCTCTCCAACGCGATCCCCCAATGCGGCATCCAATGCCTCTGGAAAAGAGCCGCTTTGGCCGTAATCAACCCAATCACCGTTGCGGACCAGCTGGACCGCTTTTTCCGGAGATGTCTTTTTTACCGCGTAAAGATCTGCGTAACTCATAATAATTCCTCCTGGCGGGCCTCTTCCCTAACGGGAGAGGCCCGAAAGATTTTACAGCGGTCCGGCGGAATGCAGTAAAAAGTTTCGCCGGACGGCTCCTTATCCTATGCTTTCAGCTTACCACATTTTTGGGTGGATGAGGTGTGTATTATTCATTTTGGAGAGACTGCCGGCCGACGGATTCCTAAAAAGACGGCAAGTCCTGCCACCGTTAAAATCAGCATCATCAGGATCGTACTGGCATACGAACCGCTCCGATCAAAAAGCTGCCCTGCTAGAGTTGAGGAGAAGGATGCAAACAGAAGATTCGTATTGATAACGGAAAAGTTCTGTGCATAGTTTTCTCTTCCAAAAAAATCACTGATTAGGGCGGAGTTGGTCGGAGTGACGCCGTCGTATGCCAGACCGCCAAGAATAAAGCCTGCGGTCAGCAGCGCGAAGCTCCGGAGTCGAAGCGCAAGAAGAACGGCGATGCAGGCTCCGGCGTACAGCACCAAATCCGTCGCGATGGAAGCTCTATATCCGCGCCGGTCAAACAGCATGCCGAAAAGCACACGACCGACGCCGTTGAAAATAGATAAAAGACCGACCATAGTTGCGGCGGTACTGTCGGAAATGCCCGGATCTGCCTCAGCAGCGATTCCACCCGCCTGAGAGACCAGCGCAAGGCCGGCAGCGCTGAGCAGTACGGCCCAAAGATAATAAAGCCAGAAACTTGACGTTTTGAGCATCCGGTGCGTGTCCGCTTCCATAGCCGGTTTCCGTGCAGATATTGCTCCGGATTGATATCCTTCAATATCTTCCGGCTTTGGATACTTAATGAAGCCGCTCAAAAGAATCATCAGCAAGCAGATTGCGAAGCCGAGAAAGCGAAATGCGGTTCTCTAGGCTTCTCCGCCATCCGCAGGAGCTGCCGCGGCGAACAGCTTTCCGAACAGAAAACTGCTCAGTCCGAAGCCCATCAGCAAAATGCCGGATATCATGCCCTGACGATCCGGAAACCAGGCGCATACGCTGCCCATGACAGCCGTATAGGCAAATCCGGCGCCCGCACCGCATAGGATACCGAAGCCGATATACAGGATTGCGGGCGTCCGTGCTTCGCCGGTGATTAGAAAACCAGCCAGAAAAATCACACCGGAAAGCAGAATAAAAATACGCGGCTTCAATTTTTTGGATAGGAAGCCGGCGGCCATGGCACCAATACAGAAAAAGCACATCGTAAGTGTAAAGGTTACTGACAGCTGCGCGGCGGTCCAGTCCGGGTAACTTGCGCGGATGGAACGGGAGATAACAGACCAGGCGTAGACAAGCCCAGCCATCAGCAGGATCAGGAATCCTGCTGCGGCAGTGAGCCAGCGCTGCTGAGATGCTTCAGGACGCGCTTTCATGGATTATCCTTTTTGGCAGCGGCTCCGATCGAATATCCCTTTTCAAATGCTTCGTAATTGAGCGGCAGCAGATCCGGCCGTTTGCCGAGCTTTACGTTCATGGCATCAAGAAGAACCTTCTTATCCAGAATATCCGTGAAGCCGACATAAACACCAAGCATGATAATATTCAGGATTTTCGCATTGCCCATATCCATTGCCATTTCCGTCACCGGCGCTTCAATAACCCGGATGTCGGGGCGGGAAACATCGGGATCGACAAGAGAGGTATTGAGAAACAGATTCCCGCCCGGCTTCAGCTTCGGCAAAAAGCGAACCAGAGACGGCTGGTTCATTATGATGAGATCATCGGCCATGTCTACAACAGGAGCACCGATTTCTTCATCCGAAATGGAAACGTAGCAGTTTGCCGTACCGCCGCGCATTTCCGCGCCGTAGGAGGGAAAATAGGTGACATGCTTATCTGTTGAGTTGCAGGTGCCGAAAGCGAGAAGCGTTCCTATCATCATAACGCCCTGACCGCCGAATCCGGCACATATGAGATTTCTTTCCATTGCAGCTTCGCCTCCTTAGTTCGTTTCGGAAGATCCGGATTTTTCACAGCCATGATCACGGATCACGCCGAGAGGAAATTCCTTCAGCATATTTTCACGGATGAAATCAAGCGCCTTGACCGGCGTAAGACCCCAGTTTGTAGGACAGGAAGTTACGATTTCGACCATGCAGAATCCTCTGCCTTCCATTTGATACTGAAAAGCCTTTTTTATGGCTGCTTTCGTCCTGCGCGCACTGGCGGGGTCAATGATGGTTACCCGCTCTAGATAATACGGGGCGGTCAGCTGATTAAGAATCTCACACATATGCATCGGATAACCGTGCTTTTTTTCCGGATCCCGACCGCCGGGCGTAGTTGTCGTTTTCATTCCCAGCAGCGTGGTGGGTGCCATTTGCCCGCCGGTCATTCCATAAATGGCATTGTTGATGAAAATGACGGAAATATTTTCTCCGCGATTGGCAGCATGCATGGTTTCCGCCAGACCGATGGACGCCAGGTCACCGTCTCCCTGATACGTGTATACAATGGAATCCGGGCTTGTCCGCTTCAAGCCGGTTGCGACCGCGCAGGCTCTGCCATGGGGGGCGAGCGTTGTGTCGTGCGTTACGTATTTCTGCCCTAAGCCGCAGCAGCCGACGCCTTCAACTCGGACCAGCCGTTCAACGATTCCCAGCTCCTCTTCCACTTCTCCGATAAATTTATGGATTGTAGAGTGCATGCATCCAGGGCAGAATCCGGATATGCTATCATTAATTCCAATAGTCCGGGAGTAAACTTTCTTTTCCATCAGCCAAGCACCTCCTTAATAAGCGCATGTGCTTCCGCAAGCACTTTTTCCTTTGTCATAATATTGCCGCCGGAACGAAGGCACTCACGGATGGGCGTCCTTCCACGAACGGCGTGCTCCACGTCCCATTTCATCAGAGCCGGAATGGACATTTCCACATCCAGAATTCCCTTGACGCGATCAAAATTAATATTCTCATAATCCGCGTACGGGAAGGGAGAGGCAATCAGCGGACGAATAAGACCGACCTTGTAGCCTTCTTTCCGGAGGTCACGGATCGCGGCTTTGGATACGCGGGCGGAGATACCATAGGACGCTATGAGAATGTCCGCGTCCTCATCCATAAAGTGCTCCGCGCGAAGAGAATTGGTCTGCCAGGTTTCATACATGGCGGCAGCCTGCTTATTTCGAAGCTCATGATCCTCTCCGATATTTCCCGGATGGGCAAGCGCCCGCTCCGCAAGAGGATGCCCTACAATTGCTTTCGGCCGATAAGCGTCTTTCAGGGATTGCACTTCCGCATCACTTTTCATTTCCGGCAGAACTACGGGTTCCATCATGGTGCCGAGGACGCCGTCTGCCAGAATCATAACCGGATTTTCATCCCGAAATGCAACATCAAAAGCTTCATACACCATGTCTACGCATTCCTGCACGGTGGACGGAACATAGACGATCATCCGGAATCCGCCGTTACCGGATGCTTTGGTCGCCTGTAGATAATCCATCTGCGCCGGCCGGATATCCCCGATCCCGGGACCGCCGCGAGCTACATTGACAATTACAGCGGGAATGCGCGCCGAAGCCAGAAAAGAAATTCCTTCGCTGTAGAGGCTGATGCCCGTGCTGGAGGAGGAGCTCATGACCCGCGTTCCGGTCTGCGCAGCACCGTATATCATATTGACGGATGCGATTTCACTTTCTCCCTGAACAAAGGTGCCGCCTATTTCCGGTAGCCGTCGGGCAAAATACTCCGGAATCTCATTCTGCGGTGTGATAGGATATCCGGCAAAAAACCGGCAGCCGGCACGCACGGCCGATTCGGCAATGGCTTCGCAGCCTTTCATGAATACTTTAGCCATTTCATCAGGCCTCCTCTCTGTAAACTTCTATTGCAGCATCCGGACACATCAGCGCACAGGTTGCGCAGCCGATGCAATTTTCCGGTCTGACCATCGTGATATAGCGGTACCCCTGCGGATTGACATCCTTTCCGAAATCAAGAACATTTTTCGGACAGAATTTAATGCAGTATCCGCATGCTTTGCAGCTTTCGCTGCGAATTTCAATTCTTCCTTTAACCATTTTGCACCTCCTTAAAGAGCCGGTTTCGAAGGCCGGCTATTAACTATCAAATAATATTGAGCCGTCAGTCTTCCGCCCATTCGTACGTCATGTATAAGTCCAATGGCAAAACCGGCAGTTCGCAGGGATTTCCAACAAGGCGGCAGAGCCTGCGCATGGCGGCAGCGGCTTCAACGGGCAGCACATTTCCAAGCATTGCAATGGTCCTCCTTATACCTTCCGCAACATCTTCCGGTGTGGTGGAAAGACCAATGTTCGGGTTGCAGAGGATTCCGAGATTCCGCAGCTCCAGTCCGGCTGCCCTAAGGACTTTCGAAAAAGTTTCATCGATGTGAGAAGGATCCATGGACCAGGGACGGTATGGATTTACGACATAGAAGGTTTTCGTGCACTGCTGGCGGAGAAGCTCGGAATAAATCCGGATGAGGCGCGAGCCTGTATCCCCTCCGCCAACATCCATAAGCACAATGCTTCCTGAATCCTGCAGCGCTTCTGCAACACCGCCGACCGCTACCGGTGCATCGGCCGGCTGTTCAGCAAAATGGAACACAATTCCAGCCTGCTCAATTGATTCCCGGACATCACGGCTGCGGTACAGCGGCTTTGTCTGATCGAGGTCAAAGAAATGAACCGGCTTATCCTGTCCATTTCGGCAGTCCATGGCCATATTCAGGGCAAGCTCCGTCTTTCCGCTTCCGGCTTCGCCGATAAAAACGAAGTTTTTATACTGCTGCAGCTGCTGCCGGGTAAACTGCTCCATTGTCTCTGTGTTCTCCTTCCTTATCGCGACCGCGGAAAAGTCTTAAAAAAAGGCTGCAGTATCGGGACTGCAGCCTGCTGTTGCTGTTCCGATAGATCAGAACATTTTGTCGTAGTTCGCTTGGATTGCTTTTATAATAGTCGTAATGACATCGCAGGTCGGCGTCGGCACGCCGGTCTGTTTTCCGTAGCGGGAAAGCGTTCCGACCAGACTGTCGACTTCAGTCTGACGCTTGTGCTGAAGGTCCTGGGTCATGGAGGGATAGTAGTAGCCAAGTCCACGTACGGTAGGTTCCATTTCCTTCTGCATTACTTCCCAAAGCCCGGGAATGCCCATAGCTTCCGCTACATTGCTGCCTTCGTGCCATATATCCCAGACCAACTTTACACCGTTTGGATCATCATAGACGTCCTTGACCTTCATGCGCAGAACCGTGCATACGGTGTTATAGCCGCTGTTGGACAGGGCTTTTTTCCAGACCAGTGGACGCACATCGTCATAATATTTCGGATTCAGGCCTCCGGCTTTGAAACAGGTTTCCAGATAATTTCCCGCACGGTCTGTCAGAGCATTGCGCTCCAGCGCACCGAAGAACATATTCTGCCCCGGGAACGGCCGTGCTAGACAGGCACCAGGCCGGGTAAGCTCAGTTCCCATATTGCCGCACCCGTAGAGGATCCGGTTGGCGGGAACAACCTTTCGGACGTTTTCCTCGTTGCCGAGGCCGTTCTGCAGTGTGCAGACGACAGTGTCCGGTCCGATGCAGGCCTTATCAGCGGCCAGCACTTTCTCAGTCACAGTGGACTTTACCATTAGAATGACGATGTCCATTACGCCGATGGTGTCGACGCGGGTAGCTGTTTTAAACCCAGTCAGGTGAAACTCTCCGTCCGGATTTGAGAAATCCATTCCGTCTGCGGCGACTTTTTCCATATGCTCCTGGTTCAGATCCACAAGCGTAATGTCATCGGCCCCGCCTTTTTTCAAGTAGCAGGCGAAAACGCTTCCTGCCGCACCGGCTCCGATTATTGCCAGTTTCATTTCAGTTTCACTCCTCTCTGCTTTACGCGAAAACGCGTTGCTGCGAGACAGCCGGTTCAGTCCCCGATGCCGGTTGCTTCGATGTTGTGCTCTTTAAGATATTTCTTACTGATTTTGTGACTTCCCACAAAGATAGCCGGAATGAGGATGATCGGGAGATTCAGATAACCAAGGATTCGATATCCCGTAGAAACCAGCTTAACAATGCCAAAGCGGGAAGCTGCGGCGCAGGCAATCAGCATCAGGGCGACGAAAATGCCATCCCGGAGCGGCTTGTGTTCGCCTTCCTTTGGCTGATAGTACTTGCTGAAACGGGCAACGCCGGCGAAGGCGAATCCGACGACAGTGCTCAGCACCGCAATAAAAACAATGATGATATAGACAATCGTAAGCCAATTGAAGCCGAGCCGCTGTAGGAGCGCGTAGAAGGGGAGAGCCTCCTCGGTCACTTTAAATACATTGGTATAGCTGAATAGGAGCGTTCCAAGGATTACCAGCAGCAGGGAGTTTGCCCAGAAACCGGTAATGGCGGCTTTTTTGGATTCACGGCGGTCTGGAAGCGTATCGGAAACGGAAGCAATATTGGCAACGACCGTAGCCTGGAAGGCCGCGTAGACAATCGCGCTCCAAATGGCGCCGAGCCAGTTGACGTGAGGAAGATTCTGCTTCTGGTTGGCTACCGAACCGGCCAGATCTGCGTCTCCGTAAATCATTAGAAGTATCAGAATAACCAGAAGAATTCCGACGACAAAGAACATCATGTACGACGAGGCCTTACGGACAAGATCTGCACCGTAAGCGCACAGAAGAGCTCCGCAGATTACGACAATGGCAACACCGATCCAGTAGTTAAATCCAAAATGGGAATTCATCAGCGTTGCGACCGCATTGATGCTCCCGCCGAGGGCTGTCAGAATAGTCACCAGGAAGGAAATATCAAATAGAATGACAACCCACTTCGCGCCGAACAACTTGGTGACCCACGACTGATAGTCATAGGCGTGATAAATCCGTGAAAATTCCATAGAGCAGTATAAGGCATAGGCCAGAATGCCCATAGCAAGGAATGTCACACATAGTCCCGGAATGCCGTAATTTACGTAGTAGACGTCGATCTGGGTGCCGCTGGCTACGCCGGGACCGAAGTGCGTTCCCATCCACACAGCGGCGACGCTGATGAATATGGGAAGCCCCTTTTTCTTTTTGCTTTCCTCCATAATTTCACTCCTCTTTCAAAAATTCTGATCATCTGCTACAATAGATGACATAGATAACTGGTAAGACCAGTTCAGTTATCAATTTGTTATTTGTCAATAGAAAAATACACTTTGACAAGAACTTAACAGGCAATATTGACAAATATTAAGCAAAGTATGCGTACGGAGCGCCGCATGGCGCAGAAAAATTTTCCAAGGAGGCTCGAAAAGGGGTTGTTTTTGTTGAAAAATGGCTTTACAGCGAATAAATTGACAAAGAATAACGTGAATCCTACAATAAATGGTAGAATTTGTCCGTGCAGCGGAAGAACGGTCCCATGGATCGGTTTTTTAATGAGAGAAATTCAGGAAGAATACAGCGGGGGACAGACGGATGGATGAAAAAACGGAAATAGAGTTTAAACCGGTGCCGACGAAGAAGGCGTCTGAGGCTATTTTCACGGAAATCCAGAAAGCGATTACGTCGGGCAAGCTTAAGCCCGGCGATCGTCTGCCGTCCGAAAGAAAATTAATGCAGCAGTTTCAGCGTAGCCGGCCGACCGTGCGTGAAGCTCTGCGGATGCTGGAAAGACAGGGCCTGATTGAGATTATTCCGGGAAGCCAGGCAAAGGTCCTGCGCCCCTCTCTGTCAACTATAGAACAGCCGCTGGAAAATCTGCTTTCAATGGGTACGGTGAAAGTAGAGGAATTGGTGGAATACCGCCAGCTGAACGAAGTGGCGATTATCCGGTGGGCCTGTGCACGGCGGACGATGGAAGACGTCGCGGATATGCGGGAATGTCTGAACACGGAGCAAAAAGCCATGGATGATTCCGGCGCTTTTATGCGCTATGATGTGCAGTTCCACTCCCTGATCGCGCGGGCTTCCTGCAATCAGATCGCTGCGGCGGTTGAAAAAGCGATGCATCAGGTAATTATTCGCGCTCTTTATACCTCGTATATGAAAAAGAGCGTGGAAGAGCGCCGTTTTATGTATGAGCAGATTCTGCAGAATCACAGAGGCCTTTTGCAGAAGATTGAGGAGCAGGACGCCGACTCGGCGGAAAAACTGATGGTCGAACATATGAGCTCTTTTACAAGGGAGCTGATCTTGGCGGGAAAGCAGAATCAATAATAAAGGATTCCGAACGGTTCCATTTTCCGCGGGGGAAACACATGGCGCACAATAGGCAGCATTCTGCCGGAGGCTATTCCCGTACGCCGCACTGGTGGGAACCGGAATACGAGTACAGAATTTCAGAAAGGAGCAGGGCATACGGCTGTCTGCATAAGCCGGTGTGGCGAGGATCCGATGAAACTGAAAGCACAGATTATGGACGAGAAGTCTCTCCGTCGAGCTATAGTGCGCTTGTCGCATGAAATTGTGGAACGAAATAAGGGAGCGGAGAATCTTCAGCTGGTCGGGATCCGGAGGCGCGGAGCGCCCCTGGCGGAGATGCTTGCTTCCAATATAAAAAAGATTGAAGAAACAGCGGTGCCGCAGACAAGCCTCGATATACGATTTTACAGGGACGATTTGAGCAAGCTGGAGGATCAGCCGATTCTCCGGGAGGAAGAAGCACTTACTTTGGATGTAAACAATCGAGATATTGTTCTTGTAGATGACGTTATATACACCGGGAGAACAGCGCGAGCTGCAATTGAAGCAATTTTCCGCTGCGGCCGCCCGAAAACCATACAGCTTGCAGTGATTATTGACCGTGGCCACAGGGAGCTTCCCATACGGCCGGACTTTGTAGGAAAGAACGTTCCTACGTCCAAGGCCGAAATTATTGAGGTACATGTACCGAAGTATGATGGAGACATGGGCGTGTATCTCATGGAAAAATAGCAGACTGGTTAGTATTACAGTATAAAAAATAAAAAGGCGCCCGCGCAGGAAGTTCCTGTGCGGGCAGCTATATTACTAGACCGAAACTCTATTCCAGCTGCGAAGTGCAGTGCGGGCAGCGGGTTGCTTTAACGGAAATTTCCGACTGGCAATAGGGGCAGATTTTTGTTTCGGCAGGAGCCGGCTCTTCTTTTCCCTTATGACCGATCTCATGCATCCTGTTTATTGCCCGGATGATGCAGAAGAGCACCAACGCAACAATCAGAAAATTCACGACGGCATTGAGGAAGGAGCCGTAGGCGATAGCTACGTTCCCGACCTGAATGACGAGGTCCTTGAAATCCGTTTTTACCAGAAGTCCTACAAGAGGGGAAATGATGTCGTTGACAAGAGAAGTGACAATCGCGGTAAAGGCGCTGCCGATTACAACGCCGACAGCCATATCCATGACATTGCCGCGAACGGCAAACTGCTTAAATTCTTTCAGAAATTTTTTCATATCCTTTTGCTGGCCGCATAGGCCGAACTGCTGCTCCTTTCGTTTATTATGCTGTTTCATCAGGAAAATTCACTGCTTTTACGAAATACATTGTGAACTATCATAACATTATGTATTACCAATGTAAATCCAAACAGTCTTCCTATGTCAGGCAGTACAGAAAAAAGAAAGCCGTATTCGATGCATCGAATACGGCTTTCTGCCTGGCAGCGGATGAAGGATTCGAACCCTCACAAACGGAGTCAGAGTCCGGTGTGCTACCATTACACAAATCCGCTATTCGCTTACCTATTATACAGATAAAGGCGGAATTGTCAAGGAAAAATAACCTCCCGCGGCGCTCACATCGGAGTGCAGAACAATCGTTCCGCAGAAGGTTCTCCGGCGGATAGGCAGGAGGAAAACGCATTACTTGTTCAGATAATTAATCAGAAGCTCCTGCAGAAGCTCATCCCGATCTACACGACAGATCAGACTTCTGGCATTGTTGTAGTTTGTAATATACGTCGGGTCCTCGGAGAGAATATATCCAACCAGCTGATTGATTGGGTTATACCCTTTCTCCTTGAGAGAATTGTATACGGATGTGAGGATCTCCCGCATCTCGATTTTACTGTCCAGTGCAGTAAATTTTCTTGTAGCGTCTTCCATGCGTAACCCTCCTTTACATGAGAAGCAGTCCATTGCCAAACACGATTTTCTTAAGTATAAAACAAAAGGCGGTTTAAAACAATACCGGCGATTTTCTCTTCCTAATGCAATACAATGTGAAAGCCGGCAGAGAAAAAGAACTCTGTCGGCTGGAATCAGCAGGAATTTTGAAAGTTTCAGCGTAGCATGGCATGGTATTCGGACTCCAAAGCCGCAAGAACCGCCTGCATGATTCGATCGGCTTCCTCATCCGTCATTGTATGGTCATCGGACCGCATGGACAGGGAGAAAGAAACCGAGCGTGAATCCGCCGGGATACCGATTCCGGTATAGACATCGAAGAAATCGCATTTCACAAGATTTTCCCCGCCGGATTTGCGGATGGTGCTTTCCAGCGCAGCGACCGGAATGGATTTTTCGCATACGATGGAAAGATCCCGCTCAACGGAAGGATAGCGCGGAAGAGGTACGTATTCCGGTTTCGGAGCACGATGCGCGTAGAGCTCCTCAAAGGAGATTTCCGCGCAGTAGAATTCCGAATCGACTCCGTAATTTTTCATAACGCGGGGATCAACCTGTCCAAATACGCCGATCCGCTTCCCGTCAAGGATGATAGCAGCGCAGCGCCCGGGATGATAGGAAGGATTGTCGGTTTCCGCAGTGTAGCGAACGCCGCGAATACGTTCCGAATCCAACAGATACTCAATGTACCCCTTGAAGAGGAAGAAATTCATATCCTCTCCGTAGGCACCAAGGGAAAGAAATTCAGGTTCGTCAGCCAGTCCGTCGGCACGTTTGAAATAAGCTTTCCCAATTTCATACATTTTCACGTTCCGGTTTCGGCTGTTATAGTTTCGGACCAGGATATCCAGCATGGAAGGCAGGAGCGTGGTACGCATTATGGAAGAATCTTCTCCCAGCGGATTGAGAATTTTCATGCTGTCACGCAGGGGAGAATCTTCGGGCAGACGGATCTTATCGTAATAGGAGGCGCTGATGAAAGAGAACGTGATGATCTCATCCATGCCGAGGCTGCGGCAGGCAGCTCCGAGGCGGGAGCGCATTTTCTGCCGGTCCGTATATTGGCCGCAGCTTGTATTGCCGTTGGAAAATTTTACGGGAATATTGTTGTAGCCGTAGAATCTTGCCACTTCTTCTGCCAGATCGGAATAGTGCTCAACATCGGATCGCCAGGACGGGACAAGAATTTCGTCTCCTTCCTGCCCAAAACCAAGCTCGTGCAGTACTTTCTCCATAAAGGGACGCTCCAGGTCAGTTCCGAGAAGTGCGTTGATTTTTTCAGTTTCAAGCGTTACACGGCGCAAGGGCTCATGCTTCGGGCAGACGTCGATCACTCCGTCCATGACTTCTCCGCAGCCGAGCATTTCTACAAGCTCGCACGCACGCTCAACGGCGCTCACAGTATTTTCCGGATCCAATCCCTTTTCATAGCGGGAAGAAGCGTCCGTACGCATTCCCAGCGCAGTTGCTGTGTGGCGGATGGAGGCTCCCTCAAAATTTGCAGATTCAAAGAGAACCATGGCGGTATCGCCAACGATTTCAGAGTTGGCGCCCCCCATCACGCCTGCAACGGCGACAGGCTTTTCGACGTCGCAGATGCAAAGCATGTTCTCGTTCAGGACACGGTTGTTTCCGTCCAGTGTCTGAATGACTTCGCCGGGCTGTGCAAGCCGAATGTGAATTTCCCCATCCTTTACGCAGGAAAAGTCGAAGGCATGCATCGGCTGCCCGTATTCGAGTATGACATAGTTCGTAATATCCACAATATTGTTGATCGGCCGCATGCCGCAGGCGCGGATGCGCTCCCGCATCCAGCGGGGTGAGGGCCCGATTTTCACGTTGCGGACCATTTTTGCAGTATAGCGCCGGCATAGTTTCGGTTCTTCATCAATGATTTTTGCATAATCTAGGATACTGCCTTCTCCAAGATGGCGCACTTCCGGCTTATGAAGGCGGAGCGGCTTATGGAATGTGACGGCGGCTTCCCGCGCAAGCCCGATCATGCATAGACAGTCCGGCCGGTTGGGAGTAATTTCAAAGTCAATTACGGTGTCATCCTTACCCAAAATGGTGCGGATATCCAAACCCGGAACCGCATCCGGCTCCGCAAGAATGAAGATGCCATCCGTAATGCAGTGAGGAAATTCACTCTGCTGCGCGTGCAGATCGTCAAGCCCCAGAACCTTGTCACCGGAAAGAGCAACCTTATCGCCAACATGCAGGTTGTCAAAGGGGCAGGTTATATCCTTCCCGGTACCGTTTCCATCTACGGCAAGACGGACTGCATATTCGTGCAATCCGGTCCTCTTCAGGCTCAGAATTTCCGCACAGTGAATCGAGCCAAAGACAGAGTCGCCCGCCTTGATGTCGGATGGAATTGACGGTTTTTCCGCTTTCAAAGGGTGGTAATCATTTAGAATCGCGGCCGGTGTAATCGTCGCATAGGAGAAGTCATGCGTGTCCATGTCCAATTCCTTCAGAGAGCAGAACATGCCCTGAGACAGTTCTCCGCGGAGAAACTCGTTGTGAATAACGCTTCCGTTTGGCAGAACGGCTCCCTCCAAGGCAACGGGAACAAGATCGCCTTCGTGGATATTCCAGGCGCCGGTTACGATCTGAATGGGATTCTCAAGACCGATATCGGTCGACACGAGGAACATATGATCGGATTCCGGATGTCGTGTGATCTGGAGAATTTTTCCGACCCGGATATTCTGATACTGGGTTCTCATATCGGTGATGGATTCAACTTTGGATCCGGAAATCGTCATTGCCTCCGCAAAGTCGCGATCGGACGCCTCCACCGAAACAAATTCATCATGAAGCCATTTTCTTGAAAGTAGCATTCGTAGATTCCCCCTTTCTCAGAACTGTTCTAGAAAGCGCTTGTCGTTTTCATAGATCAAACGCAGATCATTGATTTTGTATTCCCCGAGGGCCAGCCGCTCCAGTCCCATGCCGAACGCCCAGCCGGAATATACGTCCGGATCAATTCCGCAGTTGCGCAGAACTTTCGGATGCACCATGCCGGCTCCCAGAAGCTCGATCCAGCCTTCCCCCTTGCAAGTGGGGCAGCCTTTGCCGCCGCATTTATGGCAGCGGATATCCAATTCGCAGGAAGGCTCTGTAAAAGGGAAATGGTGCGGGCGGAAACGCGTTACGGTATTTTCTCCGTAGATCTGCTTTACAACCAGATTCAAAGTTGCCTTCAGATCACCCATGGTGACGCCTTTGTCAATTACCATTCCCTCTATCTGATGAAACATCGGGGAATGCGTTGCATCGACCTCGTCTTTCCGATAGACACGGCCGGGGGATATCATGCGAATTGGAAGAGGCTTTTCCTCCATTGCCCGGATCTGCATCGGGGAAGTCTGCGTACGCAGAAGAATATTGCTGTCTTCCGTAAAGTAAAAAGTATCCGTCCATTCTCTTGCCGGGTGATTTTCCGGGGTATTCAGTTTTGTAAAGTTGTAATCGGCAAGTTCTACTTCCGGCCCTTCCAGAATTTCAAATCCCATGCCTACAAAAATGTCCTTCAGCTTATCCAGAACGCTGTACATGGGATGTTCATGGCCAATAGCAATCCGGCTTCCGGGAATCGTTACGTCGACAGCTTCGCTTTCCAGCCTACGCTGGAGCATACGTTCTTCCAGCGTACGGCGGCTCTGCGCAAGCTCCTCCTCAATTTCGCTTTTAATTTCATTTGCGAGTTTTCCCATGGCAGGCCGCTCTTCGGCCGACAGGGAACCCATTTTTTTCAAAACGGAAGTCATCTCGCCCTTTTTCCCGAGATATTTCACCCGAATCGATTCCAGCGTCTCAACATCCTGTGCTTCATGAATTGCTTCCACAGCCTGTTCACGAAGTTTCTTCATGAGGTCTTTCATGGCTTTTCCTTCCTTACAAAAATTTAAGACATAAAAAAATCGCCCCGTATACTGGGACGAAGCTATGCTCGCGGTACCACCCGGTTTCGGCCGAAGCCGCACTTGGCTGTGTATAACGTACACCCCGCCGGGGATTGGCCGGAGCTCGCGGGCGAACTGGAACTGCATTTGTGAAAGGGCTTCCAGCCGATGACCCTTAGTCTCTAGCACAGGAGGCAGCTCAAACTTCCCGTTCAGCGCATATAAGTACTTATAGCACTTTCGGGGGATAAAGGCAACTGGAATGACAAATTTTTCAATGCGCGGAAGTTCGTATCTTTTACGTGCTCATAAGGCGGACTGCCGCGCTCGGAATGGATAGAAACCGGATTCCGGGAAAAATTTCCGGCGTGGTCTTCGATGTAATTTGAAGCTCTGTGTGCTATAATGAGATAAATTTTTTGCAGGAAGAGGGAAGGCTTCTTCCTGCCAGAGGGCTTTAGACTATGGGTCAGGAACTAGAATTAAGAGAGCTATCGCTGCATCTCCCGAAACGCAAACGAAATACGCATAAAGGAGATTACGGAAGAGTGCTTGTTATCGGGGGGAGCGTCGGATTTACCGGAGCCCCGGTTATGGCAGCTCAGGCAGCTCTGCTTGCCGGAGCGGGTCTCGTATATCTTGGCGTGCCGAGATCCATCTACCCGATAATCGCCGGAAAATGCCTTGAAGTTATGCCGTTTCCCATAGACCTTAAAACCTCTCCGGACAGCAACCCGCTTTTTATGGATGCCTTTTCCAAATGCAGTGCCTGTGTTCTGGGCCCCGGATTCGCCCGAGGTGCGGACCAGGAAAGGTTCCTGGCCTTCCTGATGAAATTTTATCAGGGTACGCTGATCCTGGACGCGGACGCACTGGCTGCCCTTGCCACGAACCCTGAAATGATGACACACTCTGCGGCACGGCTTATTCTTACACCGCACGACGGAGAATTCGAGCGTCTGCACCCCGGAACTGTAAACCGAAAAGAGGCGTCCGAAGCGTTTGCGCAGAGATACAACTGCATCGTCGTGCTGAAAGGTGCGGATACTTACGCAGCCTTTCCCGAGAAAGGAGTTCTGCACTCGGATCTTGGAAATCCGGGAATGGCGACCGGAGGAAGCGGCGATGTGCTGGCCGGGCTGATCGGCGGCTTTGCCGGGCAGTTTTCAGCTGAAAAATCCGTTGCTTTAGCTCTCTATGTTCATGGAAAAGCAGGAGACCTTGCGGCTTTGGAAAAAGGGGAATATTCCATGAAGGCCGGGGATCTTCTGACGAAGATTCCGGAAGTGACAAGAGCAATCACCGGAAAATAGAAGGGAGAAACCAGTATGGTGGATATGAAAAAGAGAACGTGGGCTGAAGTCGACCTTCGCAGCATTGACCACAATTATCATGCCATCCGCAGGACTTTGCCGGAAGGGACCCGGTTTCTTGGCGTTGTAAAGGCGGATGCGTATGGGCACGGAGCAGTACAGGTTGCCATGCGCTTGGAGAAGCTTGGCGCCGAATATCTTGCGGTTTCCTGCTTGGACGAGGCACTGGAGCTGCGGCATTACGGCATCAGCATCCCGATCCTGATCCTGGGACATACACCGGCGGAATATACGGAGGAAATTATCGACAACAACCTGAGGCAAACCATTACCTGCGAAGCCAAAGCGGTGGAATACTCCCACCAGGCGGCGGCATGCGGGAAAACCATGAAAGTACATATTAAAGTTGATTCAGGGATGTCAAGGCTGGGATTTCTGGTTGCCGGGGAGCATTATACCGGAGGCATTGAGGGAATTGTGCGCTCAGCTCATTATCCGAACCTCGATGTAGAAGGAATATTCACGCATTTTGCCGTTTCGGATGAGCCAAATTCGGCGGAGGACGTCGCCTATACAAAAAAGCAGTTTGAGCTTTTCATGCAGGTGATTGCGGAATGCGAAAAGGCGGGTGTTCACTTCAGAATACGCCACTGCGCCAACACCGGAGCGGTCGTAAACTATCCGGAAATGGCGCTGGATATGGTTCGCCCTGGAATTGCCCTCTACGGCTACGGCGACGATGCCGGCCGAATTGGTCTGAAGCCTGCCATGCGCCTTGTCTCATCCATTACGACGATTAAGGTAATCGATGAGGGAACCGATGTCAGCTACGGACGCATTTATCGAACGAATCGGAAAACACGCATGGCAATCCTTGGGATTGGGTATGCGGACGGACTGCTGCGCGGCGCTTCCAACAAGCTTTCCTTCGCTACGCGCTATGGGATGGCTCCTCAGATTGGAAGAGTCTGCATGGATATGTGCATGATAGATATAACAGATCTGCCGAAGGAACTGGAGGTCGGAGCTGAAGTGGAAATCTTCGGACCTTCCGCCAGCGCGGAATCTTATGCAGCCGCGGCCGGCACGATTGTCTATGAGGTTCTCTGCGGAGTAAGCAAGCGAGTACCAAGAGTCTATAAAGGGTAAAACAAGAAGAAAAGAAATATCGAAAAAGAAACGGCGGCTGTGCATGCTTTCAGACAAGCGCAGCCGCCAATAGATTTTATTAGTTAACCGGATTTTCCAGAGCAGAATGGCTCAGAATAGGGAGGTAATAACACTCGAAGCCGAATAAGGGGAACCGCAAAGAACGGAACCAAGTCCGCACGCGGCAGAGCTTGCGGCGCTGCCGTGGCTGGGCAGAATGCAGGCGACCACGGCGACCAGGACAGCAATCAAGCAGATGCCAATCAGAATCAGCCAAATCGTATTGAAGTTTCTCTTATTCATAATAACACTCCCACATCCATGCAATTTGAAGAAAAACAGGGATGAATCCATATTAATTCCCCACTGCGTGGCAATTTATTCGGACTATCAGGAACAAAAACCCCCACAATTCCTGTTTCCTGCACTTCCTGTCGGATCTGCACGGATAACCGTGTGCCGAATCTTATTTATTTTCTTCCTCGGACAGCCGCTTTGCTTCTTCAATAACCTTCTGCTGTACGTTCTGCGGCGCTTCTTCATAGCGGGAGAACTCCAGCGTGAAGGAGCCACGGCCCTGCGTCATGGAACGCAGATCAATTGTATAAGAGGACATTTCCGCCATGGGAACTTCCGCTTCCACAATTTGCATGCCGTCTTCCGCGGTCATGCCAAGAACGGTGCCGCGGCGCTTGGAGGAGATATCCGACATGATATCACCCAGATTTGCGTCCGGAATGGTGACCTTCAGGGAGCCGATAGGCTCGAGAATGGTGGGCTTTGCTCTTGGAATGCCGTCCTTGTATGCCAGCTGGGCGGCGGTCTTAAAAGCCATTTCGTTTGAGTCGACCGGGTGATACGAACCGTCGTATAGCGTAGCTTTCAGACCGACGAGAGGATAGCCTGCGAGGACGCCCTTGTTGACCGCTTCGCGAAGTCCCTTTTCAACGGCGGGGAAGAAGTTCTTGGGAACACTTCCGCCGAAGACCTCTTCTGCAAAGATCATATCATCGGACTCATCCTGCGGCTCAAAGCGGATCCAGACATCACCGAACTGACCAGAACCTCCGGTCTGCTTCTTATGGCGTCCGTGCGCTTCCACTTTGGCTTTGATTTTCTCGCGATACGGAACACGTGCCGGACTCAGCTCCGCCTCGACGCCGAAACGACTCTTGAGCTTGGAGCAGAGAACGTCCAGCTGCATGTCACCGGCACCGGAGAGGACCATTTGCTTAGTTTCACTGTTGTTTTCCAGACGGAAGGACGGATCTTCCTCATTGAGTTTCGTAAGGCCTGCGGCGATCTTGTCATCCTGGCCGCGGGTCTTCGGCGTAATGGCCATGCTGTAGCAAGGTGTCGGAAGATCAAGAACCGGGAGCTCCACTTCCTTCTTCGCGTCGCAGATGGTATCGCCGGTCTTCCAGTCCATTTTTCCAATGGCGACGATATCCCCGTAGGAAGCTTCCTTAACTTCTGCATTTTTCTTCCCGGTCATAACGTAAAGCCGTCCAAGACGGTCCGTCGAACCGGTACGTACGTTGCGCAGTTGCTGGTCTCCGGCCAGCTTTCCGGAAAGAACTTTAACCAGACTGTATTTTCCGAATTGATCGGATACAGTTTTGAAAACATAAAGAACCACCGGATCCGTTTCCGTGCCGACTCCCGAATGCGGTTCGGGCACATAGTCCACGATAGCAGAAAGCAGAGCTTCGGTGCCGATACCGGAATCAGCGGATCCGCAGAAAACGGGAACAACGGAACGATCTCTTACGCCGGCCTGCAGGCCTTTTACAATATCAGACTCATCAAGTTCCATATTTTCAAAGAACTTGTCCATGAGTTCTTCTGTGGCACCGGCAGCGGCTTCCATGAGCTCGGCGCGCAGCTCCTCGGCGGTGCCGGCGTCCTCAGCGGGAATGCTGCCGACCATCGTTTTTCCATTTTCAGTGATATAGGCTTTATTGTGCACAAGGTCAATGACGCCGTTTCCAGAGGAAAGAGGAGCAAAGACAGGGCAGACGATGCTGCCGTATTTGCCTTTTATCTGTGCCAATGTGCCGGCGTAGTCGCTATGTTCCTCATTCAGTTTCGAAATGTAGAACATTACAGGCTTATTGGCCTTTTCCAGAAGCTTCCAGCTTCTTTCCGCACCGACCGATAAGCCGTCCTTTGCCGTGCAGAGAATCAGACCCGCTTCCGCTGCAGCGATTGCGCCGATGGCTTCACCAACAAAATCCTGATAGCCGGGGCAGTCCAGAACATTTATTTTCGTATCTTTGAAAATAACGGGGGCCATCGACATGGATATCGTTATTTGCCGCCGCACTTCTTCCGGATCGTAGTCGCACACAGTATTTCCGTCTGTGACCTTTCCCTGGCGGTCAATGGCGCCGGTTGTGTAAAGCATGCTCTCGGCAAGAGTCGTTTTGCCGCTGTTGCCATGGCCGAGGAGAGCAATATTTCGGATATTCTTGGTGTTGTAGCTCATGTTGTCTTCCTCTCTGATAATAAAATTAACGTTGAACGAGTTGAATAATGAAAATTTATGGTAAAAAGAAACGAAATCCAATCGATTCGCAACGTACAAATTATACTCTATTGATATTCTTAAATCAATATTCTAATGATTCTAATGCGCCAAAATCTGGCGCAAAACCCTGTCCTTCGCGCATGCGGAGGGCGGTTCGGCAGCGCGGGACAGGGAATGGGTGCCGGAAAGGGAGTGACGCGGGAAGGCTCTTCGTCTTCGTACGAAAAAGGGTTCTATAATAAATGTTGGGGTAGAGCTCTGGAGAAAAAGCTCCAGAGCTTTTCTTTCATGCCAAAAGAAAAAACAGTGGAGCATAAAGAACAAAACCTTTAGAATATAGGTGCCTAATCCAAAAC
>Ga0256404_1004119_pt1 | contig 27953 bp, 25 predicted proteins | sample RumenRJG_01DNA_FD_185990 | JGI IMG/M metagenome (GOLD analysis project Ga0256404, IMG submission 185990) | Bovine rumen microbial communities from Lethbridge, Alberta, Canada - RJG_01 | ecosystem: Host-associated > Mammals > Digestive system > Stomach > Rumen | place: Canada: Alberta | collected...
ATGAAGCCCACCATCGGCAAGGAGCGCCGGGGGACCTGGCCAGTCTTAAGGACGCCGCGGGTATTGATCCGGTGAATATAAAAGGGAATTGTCTGATCCATGGTGCAAAGTTATGGAAATAATGGGTCACTTGCAAAGATACGTGAGAAGGGGTCTATGATAGAGCTTCGTGCCGGGCGGCGTGCCGGGCCGCCGGAGCCTCCTTTGCAGCCCGTCTGACACCGGCGGCGTGCCGGGCCGCCGGAACCGTCTCGCTACGCTCGACCCCACCGTTCACGGCCGATCACTGGCGTTCTCTGCCGTTCACGGTCCCCCCTCTTACGATGCCGAGGGTGGCACGGGTTCCGGCCATCCCGCCACTTCCGCCCGCCATCTTTGCTCCGCCACCCTGGTTCTCACCACTCCGCCCTTGTCATCCACCAAAACGCCCCATTTGGTGGACGAACTGCCCTTTCGTCTCCGCCATCCACCAAAACGCCCCATTTGGTGGATGGGCTCCCGTCCCAAGCCCTAACCGTCCGGGTCTGGGCCTTGTTTCCCGGAAGGTCGGTGCCTTTTCAGGGGGACCTTCCATACCAGAGGCCTGTTTCCCGGAAGGTCGGTGCCTTTTCAGGGGGACCTTCCATGCCAGAGGCCTGTTTCCCGGAAGGTCGGTGCCTTTTCAGGGGGACCTTCCATACCAGAGGCCTGTTTCCCGGAAGGTCGGTGCCTTTTCAGGGGGGACCTTCCATGCCAGAGGCTTGTTTCCCGGAAGGTCGGTGCCTTTTCAGGGGGACCTTCCATGCCAGAGGCCTGTTTCCCGGAAGGTCAGTGCCTTTTCAGGGGGACCTTCCATGCCAGAGGCCTGTTTCCCGGAAGGTCGGTGCCTTTTCAGAGGGACCTTCCATGCCAGAGGCCTGTTTCCCGGAAGGTCCCGACATTATTCTTGGGGACCAGTCACGTTGGGACCGTTTATTTGGTAGGTCATGGGGCTGTTGACCGACAACTCATCAGACACCGTTATTTGCGAGTAACCCAAATATTTACTATTTTTGTTAATATGAAGCATTTACCATCCCCCATCCTTTTCCTCGTCCTGGTTTTTCTGACACCAGTCTCCCTCTATGCCGGGGAAGACCGGTTCCCGGACGGGACGCCTATGCCGGCATGGTTCCACGACGCCTCCAAGGTACCGCTGGCCTCCCTGGGAAAGGTCTTTGTCCTGACCGACTACGGTGTGGTCCGGGATTCCACCCGGATCCAAACCCAGGCCATCCAGCACGTCATTGACCTGGCAGCCGAACAAGGAGGCGTGGTACTGGTCCCGGAAGGGACTTTCCGCAGCGGCGCCCTGCATTTCCGGCAAGGCTCCCACCTTTGGGTGGAGGGTCGGCTGAAAGCATCGGACCGCGTCCATGATTTCCCGCTGACGACTACGCGTATCGAAGGGCAGACCTGCCCCTACTTCCTCGCCCTCGTCAACATCGAGGGGGTGGACGGTTTTGTCCTGGGCGGTCCCGGGACCATCGACGGCAGCGGCCTTCCCTTCTGGGAGGAAATGAAGATCCGCTGGAAGTGGAACAAGTCCGCCGCCAACAAGGACGGACAGCGGCCCCGGCTGGTCTATCTCTCTGAATGCTGCAACGTTACGCTTCAGGACCTCCACCTGAAAGACAGTCCCTATTGGACCACCCACTCGTACCGAAGCCACCACCTCCGTTTCCTGGGGCTCACCATCACCTCCCCTTCGGAAGGCATCCCCGGGTACAGCACCGACGCCATCGACCTGGACAACTGCCATGACGTTCTCGTAAAAGACTGTTACATGGACGTTTGCGACGACGGCGTAGTACTCAAGGGCGGAAAGGGGACCTTTGCGGACAAGGCCCCGGAGAACGGTCCCAACAGCAGCATCCTGGTGGAGGATTGCACGTTCGGCAAGACCCATGCCTGCCTGACCCTTGGCAGCGAATCGGTCCAGGACCGCAACGTGGTGCTGCGCCGCAGCCACAGCCTGGCCGCCAAGGCCGTCCTGCACTGCAAACTGCGCCCCGACACGCCCCAGCAGTACGCATACATTACCGTGGAAGACATGACCGGACGGGCCGACGCCATCCTCAAAATCCGACCGTGGACGCAGTATTTCCATCTGGAACCCCGGAAGAACATGCCGGTGAGCCGATGCAGCCACATCAACCTGAACCGCATCCAAGTCGAGTCCGGGAAACCCCTTGACGTCGAGCTCTCTACGCAATATATTCTGGAAGACATCCGCTGGGACGGGAAAGACCTTTTCCAGGAATGGCGGGGTCCCCTTACGGCGCAGTCCACCGCCGCGCCCGGCACCCCTTTCTGGACCCGCGACCAGCAGGACGCCGCCCGCCGCAAGGCCTATGCCCAGGTGAATTACGACGAGTCCGCCGTACCGTCCTATACCCTGGAAGACCCGCTGACATTTGCCGACGGCCGGAAACTGCGTTCCCGCAAGGAATGGCCGGCACGGAGAAAGGAAATCCTGGACATCTTCCAGAAAAAGATGTACGGACAACTCCCCCCGCCCGCACCCATTTATACGGAAGAGAGGGAAGAAATTCCCGCTTTCCTGGGTTCAGCCACCCTCCGACAGGTACGGATGCGTTTCGCTCCGGACAGCGCCGGCCCCCACATAGACTGGGGCATCCTGACCCCGCATAACGCCACGGGACCGCTTCCCACCGTCCTGCTCCTCAACTACAAAGGAAACCAGGCCTTCCTGCCTGAATGCCAGGCCCTCCTGGCCCGCGGCTACGCCCTGGTAACCGCCTGCTACAAAGATATTTCGCCCGACCCCGACCCGTTGGAGCACGAAAACGGACTCATTCTGCAGGACGGCTTCGCCTATAGCGGCATCTTTGAACTCTGGGGAGAACGGGACCCTTCCCGCGACGACCAGACCGGTTCCCTCATGGCCTGGGCCTGGGCGCTGATGCGCGGCCTGGACCTGATTGAACAGGATCCCGCCCTGGATGCTTCCCGCGTCCTGCTCACCGGCTATTCCCGCCTGGGGAAAGCCGCCCTGGTGGCCGCCGCCTTTGACGAACGCTTCCCGGTGGTGGTGGTGAACCAGTCCGGTGGCGGCGGCGTCCCCCTGGCCAAACGCCATTTCGGAGAATGCATCGCCACGGAGGTTTCTTCCTTCCGCCACTGGTATTGCCGCGCCTACGATCAGTACGCCTGGGATACGAAGGCCATGCCCTTCGACCAGCACCTGCTGGTGAGCGCCATCGCTCCACGTGCCATCCTCGTAGAGGGTTTCAACAAGGGGTGGTTCGATACGTACGGGGAATTCCTGTCCCTCCAGGCAGCCAGCCCGGTTTGGGAATTCCTGGGACAGAAAGGATTACCAAACGTTCCCTGGCCGGACAATTACGATACGTCGGCCATCGGGCCGCGCGTAGGCTATGTCCGCCGGGACGGAGACCACGGCATCGCCGCCATCGACTGGCAGTGGATGCTTCACTTTTTTGAATCCATGTAGATGGTAACGGGGCCGTCATTGACCAGGGAGACCTTCATATCGGCCCCGAATTCTCCGGTCCCGACGGGCTTCCCGAGGGTGTCCGAAAGCTTCCGGCAGAAGGATTCATACATCGGAATCGCCTTTTCATGGCCGGCCGCCTCAATGTAGGAAGGCCGGTTTCCCTTTCTGGTCTGGGCCATCAGGGTAAACTGGCTCACCACCATCACATCGCCACCCACATCCATCACGCTGCGGTTCATGACCCCTTCCGCATCATCGAAGATCCGCAGGCCCGCCGTTTTCTTTACCAAAAAATCGATGTCCGCCTCCTCGTCCTCGTGACCGACCCCCAGCAGCACCAGCAGACCGGAGCCGATGGACGATTTGACGCGTCCGTCGATGGTAACGGACGCGGAGGAAACCCGTTGAATAAGCGCACGCATTCTATCCGAAGTTGGAATGCACAAATTTACGAAAAAATATTGCAATCCTGCCATACAATCGTTAGTTTTGTAACATGAAACAGACCATTATTTCCGCTTGTGCGATTCTTGCACTCCTGTCCTCCTGCTCCCACGGAGCCTCGGAAAACCCGGGTATCGGACCGTCCTGCATCCAGCCGGCATCCTTGAAGGAAGGAGATAAAATCGCCCTGATTTCCCCCTCCTTCCATACTCCCATGGAAAACGTGGACACGGCGGCCATGATCCTGCGGAACTGGGGATTCGAGCCGGTCGTAGGGCCGAATGTGGGCAAAGAGTACCGGGGGGCCTATGCCGGAACGCCCAAGGAGCGCCTGGCCGATTTGAAATGGGCCCTGAAAGACCCGGATATCAAAGCCATCCTGTGCAACCGGGGCGGCTACGGCACCATCCACCTGGTGGACCTGCTGAAAGAAGAAACCATCGCCACCCACCCCAAATGGCTGATCGGGTTCAGCGACATCACAACCCTGCACGGGATGTGTACACGCGCCGGCGTGATGAGCATCCATGGAACCATGTGCTCCCTGATGACGAAATCCCGGGGAGTCGGCCTCACCAATACCCTCCTGCGCGACCTTTTGTACGGAATCATCCCGGAATATGTCCTGCCCGCCCACCCGCTGAACCGGACGGGTACCGCTACCGGCATCCTTGTGGGCGGTAATCTCTTTACCTTCTCCCCCGTCCTGGGAACAGGCGCGGATGCCACGGCAAACCAGGACATCATCCTGTTCATCGAAGAAGTGGAAGAAGACATGAGCCATCTGGACCGGATCATCAATACGCTTCGGCTGAACGGGGTGTTCGACCGATGCAAGGGCGTGATCCTGGGGGACTTTACGGATTGTGAAGCCAACCTGGACTACAGCAGCGTAGAAGAGATGATCTGCTCCTATCTGGAAGAATACGATTTCCCCGTCATCTGCGGCTTCCCAGGCGGACACGGCGACGTGAACCTGCCCCTGCTTATGGGCGCCCCCGTCACCCTGGATGTACAAAAAGAGAAGGCTACGATTACCTTTGACGTACAAGGGCCCAAACAAATTATCCGAACCGATTTATGAGCGAGCACACACACGAACATCATCATCACCACCATCATCACATTCAGCAACGGCATCTGTTGTTGTCCGTGGCCCTCAACCTGGGCTTTGTCCTGGTCGAGACGGGCGTGGGATTCGGAACCGGCTCGCTGGGACTCCTTTCCGATGCCGGACACAACCTGAGCGACGTCTTCAGCCTGCTGCTGGCATTCGTAGCCATCCGGCTTGCCGCAAGCCACTCGTCCAAACGGTTTACCTATGGCTATCGCAAGAGTTCCGTCCTCATTTCCCTGCTGAACGCCATCATCCTCCTGGTCGCCGTGGGCGTCATCCTGATTGAAAGCATTCAGAAACTGCTGAATGCCGGTGCGATCGAGGTCAACGCGAGCGCCATCAGCTGGACCGCCGGCATCGGCATCCTGGTGAACGGATTCACCGCCTGGCTGCTGATTCCCAAGGAGGATCACGATGTCAACATGCGCGGTGCCTACCTGCACATGCTGGCCGATACGCTGGTTTCCGTGGGCGTGGTGGTATCCGGCATCGTGATCGGCTTTACCGGCTGGAACTGGATAGACCCGGTTATCGGCATCGTGATTGCCCTTATCATCCTGGTTTCCACCTGGCAGTTGCTGGCGGAGAGCCTGCGGCTGAGCATTGATGCCGTACCGGAAGAAATCGACCCGGACGAGATTGTGGAAGAGATGAAAGAGGTTCCCGGAGTGATGGACGTGCACCACCTGCACATCTGGCCCATCAGCACCACGCAGGTAGCCCTGACGGCGCATGTGGTCCTGGAGGACCTTCCGGCCATGCCGCAGACGATTCCCGCCTTGAAACAGAAACTGAAAGAGCACGGTATCGGGCACAGCACCCTGGAGGTTGAAGTTCCCGGTTCCCCCTGCGAATCACACGATTGTAATGAATAATATTAAACGCATCCTCATTTCCCTGTTTACCATGATCTCAATGACAGGATTTGCCCAGGAGCAGCCTGGCAGCCAGGCTGTGCTGGATAATATCCACGCCCGAAAAAGCGTTCGTTCCTATACAGAAGAACCCGTGACGCCCGAACAGGTAGAAACCCTGCTGCGGGCAGCCATGGCGGCCCCTTCCGGGAAGAATGTCCAGCCCTGGCGTTTTGTGGTGGTAACCCAGCCGGAGACCAAGCAGAAACTGGCCGTCGGCTTTAACAAAATGATTGCCAAGGCTCCGGTCGTCATTGTCGTTTGCGGACAGACGACCAATCGGAACGGCGGCACCAACCAAAACTGGACAGCCGACTGCGCCGCCGCCACTGAGAACCTCCTGCTGGCGGCCGAGTCCCTGGGCCTGGGCGCCGTGTGGACGGCCTGCTACCCTTACGACGACCGGATGCAGCCCGCCATCGAGGCGCTCGGCCTGCCCGACGATGTCACGCCCTACTGCATCGTGCCCGTCGGACACCCTGCCGGAGACAACAAGCCCAAAGACAAATGGAATCCGGACCATATCCACTACGAAAAGTGGTAGGTACGGCCATGTCGCACCGGCTATCGTTCTTCAATATATTTGCACCTGAAATGAAAATTCTATTTGTCATCAACAATTTTTATATCCCTGGGAATGGCATCTCGGCTTCCGGCCGGCGTACGGTCGAAGCCTTGAAGGCCATTGGAGAGGATGTCCGCGTCCTGGCGGGGCCGAATCCGGACCCGAACGGTCCGCAGCCGGATTTTCCGCTGAAGGAGTTCCGTTTCCCCATTTTCCAGCCCATTATTGAGTCCAGCGGTTTCTCCTATGCCGATGGCGACATCACCGTCATCGAGGAAGCCGTCCGCTGGGCTGATGTCGTTCATCTCGAAGAAACATTCGTGCTGCAGTGGAAAGCCATCAGAATCGCCAAGAAGCTGGGAAAAACGCTGACGGCCACGTTCCACATGTTCCCGGAGAACCTGATCTATTCGTTGGGAATCGGTCCGCTCCGCAACTGGAAATGGATCAACCGAACGCTGCTGCGCGCATGGAGAAAGCATATCTACAATGAATGCGACTTCGTCCAATGCCCCACAGATGCCGTTCTGGACCGTCTGCGCCGATATCATTTCAAGGCGCGGCTGGGCGTGATCTCCAACGGCCTGGTCCCGAGCGAATGCCTGAGACCCCGGACGCCGCCAGAGAACTACCTGGATCCAGAACGTCCCTTCGAAATTCTGTATATCGGCCGGCTGTCCCATGAGAAAGACCAGCCTACATTGATGGAAGCGGTTCGTTACAGCAAATACGCCAAGCGCATCCGCCTTCACTTTGCCGGCAACGGCCCCCAGAGCGGCCGCTACAAGAAGATGGCCCGGAAACTGTATGCCGAGGGCGTGTTCGGCTATGAACCCGTGTTCAGCTTCAATACACTGGATGAGCTTCGGCAGATGGCTGCCACGGCCGATCTCTGCCCCCATTGCGCACCCATCGAAGTGGAAGGCCTTTCCATCATGGAGGCGATGCAGCAGGGCGCCTGCCCCATCATTGCCGTAAGCCGCTACAGCGGCACATCCCAGTTCGCCCTGGACCGCCGCTGCAAGTTCCCGGCCGAGAATCCCGAAGCCCTGGCCCAACGTATCGACTACTGGCTGGACCATCCCGCTGAGCGTTGGGAGATGGGGCTCCGCCATGCCGAGTCCATGAAGCAGTACGACATCGAAAAGTCCGCCATTGCCTTTCGGGACGCCTTGGCTGCTGCCCGGACCAACTTGCCAGGGCTCTAATAGTCATTCAACGAGTATCCTCGGCGTCTGTAACGATTGATGGTCGCGTCAAATCGTCCATCGGCCCGGGCCTGCTAATTTTGCTGGGGCTTGGACATGAGGGTGGGCAGGAGGACAATGATGATGCCGGCGTGATGAACCGTAGGTATTCGTAACTCAGGAAGTCAAAAGCAGGTATAGAACCTTTAGCCAAAAAATACCGACTGTGTGGTTTGTCTTTGAAATATGCAAGGATTCATACCACCGACCAGCTAAAACCATTACAACCCAAAATGAAGAAGAATGGCCGGACAAAGCCAGCGTTGTCATCTTCTTCTTGAAGGATGTTGTTGCGCAGAGCAAAGCGCATGAAGCGGAAAATGAACGCTGGAGAGAACAACAAGAAGAGAATGAGAAAGTTCTGCGATAATGCAGAACAGCGCTTTAGTTGTCTTGGGCGAATTGTTGCACAATGAAGGTCTTGCCGCATTGACGGATGCCCTTAATGACAAGAGGATTGTGCTTGGGGGTGCTTTTCCACTGAGCGAGCGTTTCTTCTATTTTTCTTTTAAGCATATGGGGTCAATTTCTATATCCGGAGACAAATTTTCACTTTTTCAGGGGAATAATTCAAGTTTGTTACATTTTTTCAAGCGAATAATTCGAGATATCTACAGTTTGACAATAAAGCCGCCGCTTTCCAATTGGAGGGCGGCGGTTTTGAATATGCTACGGATAGTGGGCTAAAAAGGTGAAAAAAGACGGTTTTTAGCCCGTTATACGAGAAGATCCTGGAGAGTTACGAAACTGCTGACGGTGTCTGTCCAGGCGTTTTCCTTGACCGGTTTGACGGTGATGAGGGTTACGAGAATGTTCTTGTCCGTGCCGGTTTCCTGCTGGAATGTGCTGACGCGATTGTCTATTTTATCGGCTTCGGCTTTGGTGAGGGCATAGTCGCCTTTTGAGTATTTGACTTCGCAGATGTTCAGGAAGCCGTCGGCCCGGTCGATGATGAGGTCGATCTGGACTCCGGGGTCGGAAGACTGGCTGCGCCAGGAGTAATATTCCGTGAGGATGCGGTCCATGCCGATGGCGCGAAGGATTTGCGGGATGTGGGCCATGGCCACCTTTTCGTATGTGAGGCCGTACCAGTTGTTCTGGGTGGTGGTATTGAGCGTGTGCTGCCAGTAGTGGGGGTCTGTATTCTTGCTCTTGATAAAGGATGCGTGGAAGAGCGAGAAGAAGTCCACGAGCTGGTAGAGGCCGCCGCTGGAACGGACGCTCTTGCCAAGGACGTTGTAGTGCCGGATGAAGTCGCAGTTGACGAGGTCTTCCAGCATGTCGCTGAGGTGGCCGTTGTTGGGGACCTTGAGTTTCTCGGCAATCTCCTTGCGGGTGAGGCCTTTCTTGGTGTCGGAAAGGAGTTTGATGATGGCTTTATAGCGCTCTGGCGTCTTGAAGAGGGACTTGTAGAGGCGCTCATACTCACCGCGAAGCTGGGCACCTTCGGCGAAGAAAAGGGCGTCGATGTTGTCGGCAAGGGACATTCCGGAATCCAGTAGGCTCAGATAGTAAGGGATGCCGCCCAGAATCATATAGGCTTGGAGGATGGTGATGTCGTTCCACTTGAATTTGCCGGCCTGCAGGAATTCCCGGGTTTCCTTGAGGTGGAACGGGAAGAGGTGCACCTCGTGCGTGATCCGGTTATGTAAGCCACCTTTGTTGTCGATGATGTTGCGGACAATCCAGGAGGTGGCGGAGCCGCAGACGATAAGCATCAGTTCTTTCTGGCGGGAGCCCCATTTGTTCCAGAAGTAGTCCAGGGCTTTGACGAGGTCTGATTTGGGCGTGGCCAGGCACGGGAGTTCGTCGATGAAGACCACCGCTCGTTTCCCTTTTACTATTTTTCCCTTCAGCAGACCTTTAAGGGATTCAAACGCTTCCATCCATTTCTTGGGTTTGGGACCGGAAAAACCGTATTCCACGAGGGCAGAATAGAATGCGTCAAGCTCTTCGGTGCGGGTGCCGCCGATGATGCCTGTGGCGTCAAAGGTGAACTGGTTGTCGAAGAAGGTATTCACCAGGTACGTTTTTCCTACACGGCGTCTGCCGTAAATGGCGATGAATTCGGCTTTGCCGGACTTGTACCAGGACTTGAGTTTTGCGTTTTCTGCGTCGCGACCAATGATTTTCATATAGACGAACTTTACTTGATGCAAATATACTGAAATATATCGGATAATGGGCTAAAAACATCAAAAATCGATGCTTTTAGCCCGCTATACGAATTTGAATCGGCCTTGCAGTGCGCTCTGGAGGCGATTGAGGTTACAGAAAGTCAAGATGAGAAATGATGCCATCAACATGGAGGTCAACGAGGGCCTGCTGGCCTTCGGGGCGGAGGAGGTAGAAGCCGGCTTCCAGGTCCGGAAGGCCGGTACAGGTAGCATCCGCCCCGCAGCCGGACAAGTCCGCATGCCCGGCTCTTCATCTTGCGGAAAATGTGTACATTTGTACATCTGAATATGATTACAGTTATCCTTATAGCTATTACCAGCTTGGTGAGCATTCTTTGCTTCACCGGAACCTTGAACGGTAACCGGCTCCTGTTCAATGCCTATTCTGTTTGGCATCGGAAGGAATGGCACCGGATGTTGACCCATGGCCTTGTCCATGGCGGCTGGGGGCATCTTTTCTTCAATATGCTCACGCTCTATTTCTTTGGAAGGGTCGTGGAGCAGTATTTCACTTTGGTATTCGGTAGCACCATCGGCATTGTCCTGTATGTTGTGCTATATGTCAGTGCCATCGCCGTCTCCAGCATCTGGGACCTCGTGAAGTACAGGAACAACTGGAACTACAACGCCGTGGGCGCCTCCGGCGCTGTATCGGCCATCCTCTTTGCCAGCATCCTGTTTGAGCCCAAGATGGGCATCTACATCTACCTGATTCCCATTCCGGTACCGGGTTATATCTTCGCGCCGCTGTATCTGCTGTACTGCTGGTACATGGCCAGGCGCAACATGGACAACATCGGCCACACCGCCCACTTCTGGGGAGCCGTCTACGGCCTCCTCTTCCCGCTCGTATGCCGTCCGGACATCTTCCACCACTTTCTCGCACAACTCGGGCTATGACTCGTTTCCTGCATATCATCACTATCTTTCTGCTCCTGAGCCTCCTTCAATCCTGCGGGACGCCCAGGCGCCTTTCCAAGGCCAGCCTCGCAGATGCCGTTTGGACCTTCAGCCAGACGCATCCGGACGGGTTCACGCTGGATATCCGCACCTTGACCGAACCCACTGAAGGGATCAGCGTCGCTTACGCCGCCACACAAAACAGTCACGGCAGGGAGGCTCTGGACGCAGTGGTAAGCCATGCCACGGCCCATGAGGGCTTTGTAGGCGGATGGCTGGACACCTCGGACAGTCTCTATTACTTCGACAGCGTCCGCCTCTTCCCGGAGGACTCCCTGGAGGCGGCCGTCAACTTCGGCAAGGCCAACTTCCAGAAATCCATCTATCGGCTTTCAACCGGCGAGGGAATCCTTCTTAAAGAGAATGTTGAATTCGTTTCGCCGACCAACCTTATCATTATGTATGACCCTGAAATCGGCAAGGGGCCCCTCTTGAGCGCTGTCCAATCCTATGGTGCCAAGATTATTTACGAATACAGCATCATCTCCGGCATCGCCATCAAAGTGCCCGGCGACATCATCCAGGCCATCGCTTTCTTTGCCAGAGTGAAAGGCGTCACCGCCGTGGACCGCGACCATATCTATCACCTGACAGATCCGGTGAAACCCCGGCTGGAAGTCCGGTGATTTACACGAAACTCAGCCATTAAGAATGAAACTCACTGACCTCAAGGACCTTCGGGTCATCAAGAAAAGTCTCTCGCCGGAGCCCGAGAAGGCTCCCGTGCAGAACCAGCCATCCCTCTTATCCAAGTGGGGCTCTTCATCCCCCTATAACCTGGACATTCTGTCCTCAAAATGGACTATTTGGCACTTCTATGGTGACAAAAAGTCCATCATCCCGGCACTGGTCCCAGCTTTGCAATATCCTTAAGCGTTCCGATGAGGAACCCGGACGGAAGGCCACGTAAGGACCTGAAACCGAAGAATGTTTAAAATGATTTTGTTATGTTACCTACGATTAGAAGGAATCAAAGCTGGTTGCCTGACATCTTCAACGACTTCTTCGACAACAGCTGGATGGAAAGAACGAACTACACCGCTCCGGCCATCAATGTAATTGAGAACGAGAAAGAATATGACGTGGAGCTCGCCGCTCCGGGTCTCACCAAGGAGGACTTTCAGGTCCATGTGGACGAGGACAACAACCTTGTCATCAACATGGAAAAGAAGGCCGATAACCATGAGAAAAAACAGCACGGAAGGTATCTACGCCGTGAATTCTCTTACGAGAAGTTCCAGCAGATGCTTACGCTTCCCGAGGATGCCGAGGCCGACAAGATTGAAGCCAAGGTGGAGCACGGTGTGCTGAATGTCCACATCCCCAAGAAGGAGAAAGCGGATGTCCAGAAGGCCGTCAAGCAGATTGAAATTCAATAGTCTCTGACTCCACAGTCATTAAGTTGAAGGGCGCAGTCATGAAGGGCTGCGCCCTTTTTTACGCCAAAATGTCAGTAGGAAAGTCGTGGACTGAGTTTTGCTGAGAACAAGTCAGTACAGAAAAGAAGAACGAGAGTATTGTTAAAATTAAAACGAAAGATATTATGCTGGAACAACAGATTCAAGAAGATATCAAGGCCGCCATGAAGGCCAAGGACACGGTTGCGCTAGCTGCAACCCGCGCCATCAAGGGTGAAATCCTTCTTTTCAAGACCTCCGAGGGAGGCAGCAAGGAGGTGACGGACGGGGACATCCTCAAGATGATCCAGAAGCTCATCAAGCAGCGCAAGGAATCAGCCGAGCAGTACACTGCAGCGGGCCGTCAGGAGCTCGCCGACAACGAGCTGGCAGAAGCTGCCGTGATGGAGAAGTACCTTCCCAAGCAGCTCTCCGCGGAGGAAGTGAAGGCCAAGGTCCGGGAAATCATCGCTCAGGTGGGCGCCACCTCCATCAAGGACATGGGCAAGGTGATGGGCGCTGCAAACAAGGCCCTTGCCGGGCAGTCGGATGGCCGGACCATCTCAGCGGCCGTCAAGGAGCTGCTGTCGTAGGGAGTAGAGCCGCCCCTGGTGGAAATCGTCAAAGGCTGCGGTACCAGCTAACTTATCGCACCCCCGCCAGCATGGCCTCGCAAGCAGAGAGGAGGTCTTGAAAGGTGGTTTCAAAATCGCCGGTGTACCACGGGTCGGCCACGTCTCGTCCGACCCCGGTATAGGACATCATCAGGTGGACCTTTCCCGCCGGATCCGATGGAATGATGCGCTTTAATAGCCGCAAGTTGGACGCATCCATGCAGATGATGCGGTCGAAACGGTCGTAATCGGCCCTACTGACTTGCCGGGCGCGTTTTTCGGGATCGAACCACACGCCATGCTGACTGAGGCACCGCTTTGCCGGAGGATAAATGGGGTTGCCGATCTCCTCGGTCGATACGGCCGCCGATGCTATCTCATAACAATGCTCCAAGCCCTTGGCTTTGACCAGGGCCTTGAATATAAACTCGGCCATGGCGCTCCGGCATATATTGCCGTGACAGACAAACAAGATCCTCATCTTACCTGAATTATCCTGTAAAATTATGGTTTTCCCGCTGCTTTTCCAAATCATCGCACCCCATTCCCGGTTATTGAGGTTATGCTGTCTTTTTCTGAAAAGGATGCTTACCAGTACATGGGATTCATCTTTCCGAGTGTACAGAACGCTATTTCTGCAGTTTGGCTTTGACGGCGTAATTGGAACTTGCTGATTGTAGCGATTTTATTAGGTTGGAACGGGGAAATTTGTTAAATTTGTGGGATAACCCAGAACAAAACACAAGACATCAAATATGACAAAAGAGCAGGAGCGGCAGGAATTGCATCGCGCAATTTGGGCCATTGCCAATGAACTACGCGGAAGCGTAGATGGTTGGGATTTCAAGAGCTATGTGCTTGGATTCCTTTTCTATCGCTTCATTTCGGAAGACCTTACCAACTATATCAACAAGGGAGAGTGGGAGTCAGGGAACAAGGGCTACGATTATCTGGACGAGTCCGATGATGTGGCCATTGAAGGGAAAGAAGATATCGTACAGGAGAAAGGATACTTTATTCTTCCATCCCAGCTTTTCCAGAATATTCGTAAGAATGCCAAGAATGACGAGAATCTGAATGTTACTCTTGCCGGAGTGTTCGATTCCATTGAAAGTTCAGCCAACGGCACAGCCAGCGAAGCAGACTTCAAAGGGCTGTTCGATGACATCGATGTCAACAGCAAGAAGCTGGGCAATACAGTGGCCGATCGCAATGCCAAGCTGGTCAAGATTCTCGATCGCATCGGAGAACTCAAACTTGGCGATCTCAAGGACAATACCATTGATGCCTTTGGCGATGCTTATGAGTTCCTGATGACGATGTATGCGTCCAATGCCGGGAAGTCCGGTGGCGAATTCTTTACCCCACAGGAGGTCAGTGAACTCCTTGCTCGCATCGTTACCACCGGAAAAACTCAAGTCAATAAAGTGTACGACCCTGCCTGCGGCAGCGGCTCCCTGCTTTTGAAGTTTGCAAAGCTTCTAGGCTCGGAGAATGTCCTCAACGGATTCTATGGGCAGGAAATCAATATCACCACCTACAACCTCGCCCGCATCAATATGATCCTGCACAATGTTGGATTCGAGAAATTCGACATTGCATTGGGCGACACGCTTCTTAATCCAGCACATTGGGACGATGAGCCCTTTGATGCCATCGTCTCCAATCCACCGTATAGCACCAAGTGGGAAGGAGACGAGAATCCGCTGCTCATCAATGACCCGCGCTTTGCTCCGGCCGGAGTCCTTGCTCCGAAGAGCAAAGCCGACCTTGCTTTCACAATGCATATGCTGCATTGGCTCTCTACCACCGGAACTGCTGCAATAGTTGAGTTCCCCGGAGTTTTATATCGCGGTGGGGCCGAAATGAAAATCCGAAAATATTTGGTAGACAACAACTATGTGGACACCGTTATTCAGTTACCGGATAATCTGTTCTTTGGAGTGACCATTGCCGTTTGCATAATCGTCCTCAAAAAGAACAAGAGCGAAGCCAAAACCTATTTCATAGATGCATCAAAGGAATTCATCCATGAGGGCAATAAGAATAAACTCTCGGATGAAAATATCAAGCGTATCCATGACGCATTTGTGGGTAAGTTAGATGAAGACCACTTCACTAAACTCATTGACAATACCGCGATTGCCAATAACGAATACAACCTTTCAGTGTCATCGTATGTTGAAAAGGCTGATGAAAAAGAGACCATTGACATCGCAGCTCTGAACTTGGAGATTGAGAGTATTGTGAAGAGGGAGAACAAACTAAGGGTTGCTATCGATGAGATTATAAAGGATCTTGCGCTATGAGTGATTTTCAGAATTTTATTCATCGTCTCTGTCCCGATGGAGTGGATTATCGCCCCTTAGGAGAAGTGAGCGAGATGAAACGAGGAACTTCCTTGACACAGAAAAACGCAATTGAAGGGCCTTATCCTGTAATATCCGGAGGCCGCGAGCCCGCTTTTTACTGCAACAGTTTCAACCGCGAGGGTGAGACCATTACGGTCGCAGGCAGTGGAGCTGGAGCTGGATACGTTCAATACTGGAATACAAAAATATTTGTATGCGATGCATTCTCTATTAAAGGAAAAGAATGTCTGGACACAAAATACTTGTATTACTGTTTGACGAATATGCAGGAGCGCATTTATTCAACAAAGAAAGGAGGAGGCGTTCCTCATGTTCATATTTCGAGTATTGAGGGATTTGAGATCCCCGTTCCACCTCTGGAGGCTCAAAGAAAAATTGTCGAGGTACTCGACAATTTTTCGGAGCTTACAGCGGAGCTTACAGCGGAGCTTACAGCTCGGCAGAAGCAATACGAGTATTATCGAGATAACTTACTGAATTTCAGCAATATAAATAGGGGGGGGGCAAAATGAGGCTATAGAATGGGCTACTCTTGGAGATGTGATGACTATTGTTAGAGGTGCGTCCCCAAGACCCATACAAAATTTTTTAACTACGGCTGATGATGGTATTCCGTGGATTAAAATTGGAGATGTGGATCCAAGCAGTAAATATATTGAAACAACAGCAGAGAAAATTACCATTGAAGGATCCAAGAAATCAAGGCTTTTACACGCAGGAGATTTTGTTCTTTCAAATTCCATGAGTTTTGGACGCCCCTACATATTAAAGATTGATGGATGTATTCACGATGGATGGATCTCCATGTCTGGCTTCGAAGATAAACTTGACCCGGATTTTTTGTACCACTTACTCCGTTCCACACCAATACAAAACACTTGGAGAATGAAAGCCTCTTCTGGAACAGTTTCGAACTTAAATGCAGATATTGTGCGAGAAACGGTCATCCCCATTCCTCCAATATCTGAGCAAAAGAAGATAGTTGGCATTCTTGATCGGTTCTCGGCACTAACTACTGACTTGACCTCTGGCCTCCCAGCCGAAATCAAGGCCCGGCAGCAGCAATACGAGTATTACCGCGACAAACTGCTCACCTTTCCCCACAAAGCATGCTAATTGCTAAATATATTTGCAGATTCACAAAATCTCACTATCTTTGCAGTAGGATTCGTCGAAGGGGAATTCGTTTGAAGGGATGACAACCCTCCCAAGTTTCTTGGTCCGAGCCTCACTGAAAAGCCGTTACCTGACGGCTTTTATTTTTTGCGCTCCCCGCCACTTATGTAGTATTGAACAAAGTCGCCGCTATTTCCCCTCGGAATCTCCATAACTCATTTCTTTTCCCAAAAATAAGGTTTATCTTTGTCATAAGCAATCACTTCAATGACAAAACTCAATATTATTTCCCAGAATCCGGAAAGCACGCTGGTGGCAGAATTCGTCCCCGATCAGAAACGGGAACGAAACTACCAGAGTGAGGCCATGCTGGAGGATTCTTTTATTAAGCAGCTCCAAGAGCAAGGCTATGAATATCTCCCCATCAATGACGAGAAGGCCCTCATTGCCAACCTCCGCAAGCAGCTGGAGAAACTCAATGACCACAAGTTCTCCGATCCGGATTGGGAGGCATTCTTCCGCATTCATCTGGCCAACCAAAACGATGGTATTCTGGAAAAGACCAACACCATTCAGAATGACTTTGTCAAGGTGGCCACCGTCAGCCAGCCCGATGGCAGCAACACATTCCGCAATATCAAGCTCATCGACAAAGATGACATTCACCGGAATTCCCTGCAGGTCATCAATCAATATGTGGTGGAAGACGGCTCCCGACCCAACAGATATGATGTCACCATTCTCGTAAACGGCCTGCCCCTCGTTCATGTGGAACTCAAGCGCAGAGGCGTGGATCTCAAAGAAGCCTTCAACCAGATCAACCGATACCAGAGGGATTCTTTCTGGGCAGGCTCCGGACTCTTCGAATATGTCCAGCTCTTTGTCATCAGCAACGGCACATTCACCAAATACTACTCCAACACTACCCGCAATGCCCATGTCCGGAAAACGCAGGAACTCCGCTCCAAGAACTCCCAAAAGACATCCGGGAGTTTCGAGTTCACTTCGTTCTGGGCTGATGAGAAGAACAATCCCATCTATGATCTGGTAGACTTTACCGCCACCTTCTTCGCCAAGCACTCCCTGCTGAATGTGCTGACGCGTTTCTGCGTATTTACGGCAGAGAAGGAGTTGCTGGTCATGCGCCCGTACCAGATTGCCGCTACGGAAAAGATTCTTCAGCGCATTCTGATTGCCACCTATGACAAGAAGAAACTCGGCACCCTCGCAGCCGGAGGATATATCTGGCACACTACCGGAAGCGGCAAAACGCTGACCTCCTTCAAGACCGCCCAGATCGCCTCGAAGATGCCGGAGATCGACAAGGTGCTCTTTGTGGTTGACCGCAAGGATCTGGACTACCAGACCATGAAGGAGTACGACCGTTTTGAAAAAGGTGCTGCCAACTCCAATGCCAATACCGCCATCCTGCAGCGCCAGCTGGAGGATCCGAATTGCCGCATCATTATTACCACTATACAGAAGCTCAGCCGTTTCATTGCCAAAAACAAGAAGCATCCTGTATTCGAGGCACATGTGGTGCTGATTTTCGATGAGTGCCATCGTTCTCAGTTCAACGAGATGCACGAGGCCATCACCAAGGCATTCAAACGCTACCACATGTTCGGATTCACCGGGACTCCTATTTTCCCGCAGAATTCCAGCAGCAATGGACTGCCGCATCTCAAGACTACGGAACAGGCTTTTGGCGACAGGCTCCACAGCTACACCATCGTCAACGCCATCAACGACCAGAATGTGTTGCCATTCCGCATTGACTACATAAAGACGATGAAGGAGAAAGATGGCATCCGGGAAGACCAGGTGTGGGGCATCGACACCGACAAGGCGTTCATGTCTCCAGAGAACATCACCAATGTCACCAGATATATTCTGGAGCACTTCGACCAGAAGACAAAACGCAACTCTTTCTACAAGCTGAAGGACAAGCGGGTCGGTGGATTCAATTCCATCCTTGCCACCGCCAGCATCCCTACATCCATCCTCTATTACAACGAGTTCATGAAGCAGATGGAGTCGCTGCCGGAGGACAAGAAGCTCAAGATTGCACTCATCTACAGCTACGGTCAGAACGAGGCCGAGCTGGAGCAGGAGGGATTCATGACCGAGGAGAACTCGGACGATACCACCGGGCTGGATGCTACTTCCCGCGACTGTCTGGAAAGGGCCATCAAGAATTACAATGAGATGTTCCATACCAGCTTTGACACCTCATCAGAGAAGTTCCAGAACTACTACAAAGACCTCTCGATGCGGATGAAAAACCGTGAGGTGGATCTGCTGATTGTGGTGAACATGTTCCTCACCGGATTCGATGCCAAGACACTGAATACCCTCTGGGTGGATAAGAACCTGCGCATGCATGGCCTGCTGCAAGCGTTCTCCCGCACCAACCGTAAACTCAACTCGGTCAAGACATTCGGTAACATTGTCTGCTTCAGGAATCTGGAAGAAAACACCAATGAGAGCCTTGCCCTCTTTGGAGACGAGAAGGCCGGAGGCATTGTGGTGCTTCGGAATTTCGAAGACTACTACAATGGCTTCGATGACGAAAACGGCAAACACCATCTGGGATATTCCGAGCTGGTGGATGAGCTGCTCAGGGAATTCCCGGTTGGCCAGCCCATCGTTCTTGAAGAGAAGCAGAAACTGTTTGCAAAACTCTTCGGCAATCTGCTCAAGGCCGTAAACCTGCTGCAGTGCTTTGATGATTTCAAAGACAAGGTTCTCATAAGCGAAAGGGACATGCAGGATTACCAGAGCATGTACATCGATGTGTACAATAAGTTCCGTAATCGCGAGAAGCACGACAAGGAGGATATTACGGAGGATGTCGTCTTTGAGATTGAGCTGGTGAAGCAGGTGGAGGTGAACATCGACTACATCATGCTCCTGGTAGCAAAATACCACGATGAGCACTCCGGCAATGCAGAGATCCGACTGTCTATCACCAAGGCCATCGACTCCAGCATTGAGCTCCGCAACAAGAAAGACCTTATCGAGAACTTTATCGACTCCCTTACTCCGGAAGTCACCGATGTGGATGTGGTATGGCATGAATATGTGCAGCGGCAGAAGGAGCAGGAACTTGAGAGCATTATCTCCGAAGAGAGACTCAAACCAGAGGAGACCCGCCGGTTTGTCGAGGCATCCTTCCGGGATGGAGCCATCCGCGAAAATGGAACAGAAGTGGCTGCAATCCTCCCACCCATGTCCCGCTTCAGTAAAGACCGGGCCACCAAGAAAGAGACTGTCCTCTCTCGGCTCAAAGCATTCTTCGAACGATTCAGAGATATTTTATAGATCAGCAGTGTCGGCGGTTATATCGGCCAGAGCACCCGGTCGGAAATCGAGTACGCCAAGAAAAACGGAAAAACCGTCAACTATCTGGAGCCATAATCCATGCACCGCATCATCTTCCATATCGATGTGAACTCCGCATTCCTCATGAAAAAAATTATATGACACCCATGACAAATATAGACCAAATCCTCGCGTACAACCGCGAATATGTGGCCTCCAAGGGCTACGAAAAGCATCTCACGGATAAATATCCGGATAAGAAACTGGCCGTTCTCAGTTGCATGGATACGCGCTTGTCCGTCCTTTTACAGGATGCCCTCGGCCTCAAGAATGGCGATGCCAAGATTATCAAGAACGCCGGGGCAGTGATTCCCACGCCCTGGGATTCAGCCATGCGGAGCCTTATCGTAGCCGTGTATGAGCTTGGCGTAACGGGAATCATGGTGGTTGCCCACACCACCTGCGGCGCCTGCCATATGAGCTTCGGCCATTTCAAGGAGGAAATGCTGAAGCGCGGAATTCCTGCCGCGGAGCTGGAGCGCTCAGATATAGACCTGAACGCTTGGTTGGAAGGATTTCATGACACGGAGAAATCTGTCCGGAACACAGTCTCTGCCATCGTGAACCATCCGCTGATTCCTTCGGATGTGACCGTGCGCGGCTTCATCATCGAATCGGCCACCGGAGAATTGACGGAAGTAAAGTAATCATGGAAACACGCAAGCACCTTGCCGCAGAGAAGAAGCGGCAAAACACTCACAACTGCGCCCAGAGCGTGGTCTGCACCTATTGCGACCTGGTGGGTCTGGACGAACAGACCGCCTTGGACATTGCCGGGGCCTATGGTACCGGCATGGGCAATATGGAGGGCACATGCGGAGCCTTGGTGGGCGCCGGAATGATTGTGGGCCTTGTCACCAAGGACAGAATCAAGTCCCGCGCCCGCATGAAAGAGATGATGGAAAAGTTCCAGGCGCGGAACGGGGCCACGCAGTGTCGGCTGTTAAAAGGAATCGGCACAGGCAAACCCCTCCGAGACTGCCCAGATTGCGTGGCAGACGCATCCGAGTTTTTGGAAGAGTACCTGTAATAGCCCATGCCCCGCATCATCTTCCATATCGATGTGAACTCCGCATTCCTCAGCTGGACGGCGGTGAAGATGGTGCGTGAAGGAAAGCCGGACATCCGGCTGGTGCCCTCGGTAATATCCGGAGACCCCAACGACCGCCGGAGCATCATTACGGCAGCATCCATCCCGGCCAAGAAACTGGGCATCAAGACGGCGCAGCCCGTATCGATGGCGCTTCGCACGTACCCGCAGCTGGTCATCGTCGGTGGCGACTGGACATGGTACAAAGCCTGCTCGGAGGGTTTTATCTCCATATGCCGCAGTTATTCCCCGGTGCTGCAGCAGTTCTCCATCGATGAGTGCTTCATCGACATGAGCCTTCGCTGCACTCCGGAAAATGCAGTGGAAGTGGCCACCCGGCTCAAAGACGAGGTCAAAGCCCGGTTGGGCTTCACCGTGAATGTGGGCATCGGCTCCAACAAACTCCTTGCAAAGATGGCCTCCGATTTCGAGAAGCCGGACAAGGTGCATACCCTCTGGGAAAACGAGGTGCAGGAAAAGATGTGGCCGCTGGGTGTGCGAGACCTGCTCTGGGTGGGAAAGAAAACCGAAGAGCGCATGACTGCATACGGCATCAACACCATCGGCCAGCTGGCTCAATTGGGCATGGGCTCCCTGACCCGGCTGGTGGGACAGAAGTTTGCCCTGCTGCTCCACGAGAATGCCAATGGCCGGGACGACTCCCCGGTGGAAACCGAGATGGGAGAAGCCAAGAGCGTCAGCGCCGAGCGCACTTTCTCCAAAGACCTCGTGGATCCCAAGGACATTGACCGGGCGCTGTTCAATGTAGCCTGCATCGTTGCCCACCGGATCCGCAGGCATGATTTCCGGGCATCGACCGTATCGATGTTCGTCAAGTACAACAACTTCACTGTTTCCCAGAAGCAGTGCTCCCTTTCCCAGCCCACGGACGTGACGGCTGTCATCCTCAATGAGGCCCGGAAACTCCTTGTCGATGCATGGGACGGCGTGACTCCCATCCGGCAAGTGGGGCTGGGCGTCAGTAAACTCACGCATGAATCGGCCATCCAGATGTCCCTGTTCGAAGACCCCAAGATGGCGTATTACAGGGAATGGGATAGGCAATACGATGAAGAGAAAGCAAAGGAAGAGGATGCCCGGATGTTGGCATACGAACGTAAGACATAACCGCATATGAAGACCTACGCACTCTTTCAACAATACATCTGGCTGGTAAACACCATCCACAAGGCAGAGAACGGCATCACGCTGGAGGAGATCAACCAGCGCTGGCTTGCCAACGAGGCCAGCGAGGGCATCCCCATTGCCCGCAGCACGTTCATCGTCACCACACTGTCCCTGGGCATCCCGCCGAACGTCGTGATGAAATGGACAGGCCACAGCGACTATTCATCCATGAAGCCTTACATTGACATCGTGGACGATATCAAGGCCACCTCGATGACGAAGTTCAATGGGCTGTTAGAGAAAAATGATTAACTTCGCATAAAAGAACGTGCTATGGCAAAGAGGTCGCTGCAAACTATTCAAAAGGATGTCGCAAATTACGATAGGTTTAAGACCTTGAAACATAGTTCTTTCTGCCCATACGCCTTCACGGAACAAGGGGTGGCTATGTTGTCAGCCGTGCTCCATAGCGATACTGCGGTAGACATTAGTATACGCACCATGAACGCATTTGTCGCAGTGCGTCATTTCCTGCCATCGAATGCTCAGGTTTTTCAGAGACTTGACCATGAACGAAACAAGGTGAATTTGCAAGACCTTGTATTTCTTTGTAACTTTGAGAGTCATGAATAACGTTGCATTGAACCCGGCATCGTGCTTTTTGCATTACCGTTGGTTACCATGGAGGTGAAATCATGATTGGACAGTAAAAACCTTGTTACATTTTGGGTCGTTCTTCGTTTAGTAGTAAACGGAAATGTGTTTATGAAAAGAATTGCCATCCTCATAGTGCTTCTTCTACTTCCTGTTTCTGTCCTTCTGGCCAGGGATTTGAGCAAGGAGTGGAAGGCATATAGTCGGTTGAGCCGTCGGGATCGGCCACGCGACCAGATCGAGATGCTCCATGAAATTAGGGCTCTGGCTCGGACGTATCGCCTCCCTGACGACTTCCTGCGCACCTGCCGGGAAGAACAGCGGGTGTATTCCCGTCTGAATTGGAAATCGGCCGATTCCCTGAGCACGGCTCTATTGGAAGCGGTAGAGTCCTATGGGGAGCCTCTGTTGACCTACCGTTGGCTGGACCGGGATTTCAAGTATGCCAAAGTCCATAGAGATGAACTGGAAACCAGTCACCGTCCAGCCCTACAGGACCGAATGATTCCTTTTATGCAGACCCGGGACGAGGATGATATCCCGGATGATTTCGAATGGGTCCTTTGGGATCGCCTGACTCGTCTTCGGAGCCTGGTCCCCGACTCCGAGGAATACCGTCTGCTCGACGAAAAGATCGGCGACCGCTATCCGGCCCGTCCGTACCTGCAGTACCTGGCGGCCCGGCAAGCAGATGACCGCGAGGCTGCCTTGAAGAAGCTTGCAAAGCAGTATGCCGGTGATCCGTTCCGCTTCATTTTGAAAAAAGCCCTCCTGGACGAGCGGCTATTCCAACTTTGGCGCAACGAAAATGTGACTGAGGCCGAAGCGAGAAAACTCTACGATGATGCCGAGGCTTTCATCAGGATGGAGAAAGCCGAGAAAGGTGTCCATCATCGGGTGGACCTGTCGGTGGACGAGATCCGTCGCACCCTCAAGGCCTCCTCGCTGAGTATCCGTTTCTTGCAGGATTCAATCGTCCTGACCGGTCGCAATTTCGGGCGGGGGACGCTGACTTTCGTCTCGGACGAAAACCGTAAGACGGTCTCCTTCCGGAACCGGGACGGGCGGTTCTATGCCCTGGACACGGTGAAGGCGCCGATTCCGGCTCTGCCAGACGGCGCATATGACGTCTATTCCGAGGGATATGGGGGGCGGTCCTCTTATGTGAAGCAGACCCTCTCGCTGGGCGCACGGCGGCAGGGCGAAGATTACGCCATCTATGTAGCCGATTATCTGACTGGCGAGCCGGTTCCTTCTGCAACGATCCGTCTTAAGTACGGGCGGCGTCAGAATAAGGTCTTGGAACGGGAGATTCCCATGAACACCCAAGGCTTTACACCCCTGCCGGCCGACTTCCAGAAACAGATTGGCCGGAAAGCGGCCCTGTTGGAGGCCCGGGTCGGGGAGCGACGGAGCGCAGTCGTCGTCGTTTCCGAGCCTGAGGACACGTTTGAGCCTCCGACGGCGACGATCCATGCTCGCGTTTTCAAGGAGCGGGGCGCGTACCGTCCCGGTGACACGCTCAAGGCCAAGGCCGTCCTGTTCGAGGGCGACTTACACGATCAGGTGAAGACACTGTCGGCCGGGAAGGATGTCCAGGTTCTGATCAGCGATACAGAGCGGAAGCGGCTTGCCGCCATTAACCTGAAAACCAATGCATTCGGTTCCGTAGCATGGGAATGGGACATTCCTAAAGGAGAGCGGAACGGCCTCTGGAACATTGAAATAGTCCACAAAAAACAAACACTTGCCCGTTCATCTTTCCGGGTCGATGATTTCATCCTTCCGACATTCGAGTTAACCTTCGACCCGCAGGAGGGACCATATCTACCGGATTCCGCCTTCGTTGTGAAAGGTAAAGTGGAGAGTTATTCCGGTCATCCGGTGGATGGAATCTCGCTAGATGGATTGGTCACTCGATATGGCAGTGTGTCATGGCGCGGTTCTGTCACCATCGACAAGGAAGGTTCTTTCCAGATTCCGCTCAAACTGTCGGATCAGGGAGAGTATCGCCTGAGTATCAAGGCCTTGGGTGTGACGGGTGAGACCCGCGACTTTGAACACCGGTTCACGGTTTCTTCCAGCCTTTCCCTAAAGGCAGAACTGGAGAATGTGGCGTCAGGGGACTTTACTTTCTGGAATGCCAAACTGGAAAAGACCGTGCTGACGGAGTCCGTCGCACACATTGTTTGGAACATCAAGAATGGACAGGCATCTGTCCTGATGCCTGTCACTTACTGGCTGGTGGATTCAGAAGGGAATACGCTCCGGGAGGGCACATCGGAGGAGGCGCTGGAACTGGATTTGTCTGATTGCTCAGACGGCCTTTATTTCCTGCAAGCCACTGTCAGAGCCGGCAAAGCGAATGCTCGGGTCGATCTGCCTATTTTGAAAGTGACTTCTGGTCTAAATGCTCCGGTGAGGAGTGTTTTCTTGTCTGGTGAAACTGAGATTGAGTATGGACAGCGGATCCAAGCCCGGCTGGGCGCCGGTGCCGGCCCATTGTGGGCTGTAACCACGCTGTACGCGCCTGACGGATCGGTTTTGGAATCCCGCATGGTGCACCTTGACGGAGTCAAGTCTCTGAAGAACCTGGAGTTCATCTACAAGGGTACTTATCCGGATGCTGTCCGGCTTGAAGTATTCTATTTCCGTGATGCGGAACAGGTTGTCCATGAGGCGGTTTACCATCGCGTACGGCATACTATGTACCTGCCACTCACTTTTTCGCGCTTCCAGGACCGCACGAGACCCAGTGCACCCTATACGTTGTCTCTACAAACGGAACCGAATGTGGAAATGTCCGTGGCTGTGTTCGACAAGAGCCTGGACGCAATGGCTCCGAGTGTCTGGAGTCGTGTGAATCTGCTTCCACCGACTTTCCGTGAGGCTTGGTCCAGGACTGCGGCCGGCAAGATAACTGGAGAGAGTATAATGATTGTGCCGGGCGGTGTAGGCCCGGTCTGGGGTGTGGTGGTAGATGCGAACGGCGAGCCTATTATCGGGGCGGCCGTGACCGCATCCGGGACCTCGCGGGGGGCCATTACGGATCTGGAAGGCCATTTTTCCCTGGACGTATCAATAGGTACCATCCTTGAAATCGCGAGTATTGGTTACCTTTCCGCATATGTCCCGGCCGCTTCGGGAATGCGGGTGGTTCTAGAAGAGGATGCCGAGATGCTGGATGAAGTCGTGGTTGTCGGCTACGGCGTGCAGCGGAAGAGCGCCCTTACCGGCTCAGTCACGGAGGCCCTTAGTGGTTGGGTTGCCGGCGTTCAGGTCCGAGGCGCCTCATCACCCAGGATACGGATTCGGGGCATTTCTTCTGTCGCCGTCCCCGAGGATGCCTATGTGGAAGATATGCCGGAGATCTCCGATGACGACTTCCGCGAGGTCTTCTCCGAGGCTTTGGCTTTCGAACCGTTCCTGTATCCGGACTCTGAAGGGAAGGTTGACGTTGTCTTCAATACCTCCGATAAATTATCCACCTACCATGTGAATGTTTTCGCACATGACCCGTCCATGCGGAACGCCGTACTGCGAAAGGATCTCGTCGTGACGATTCCAGTGCAGATCTCAGTGACACCGCCCCGGTATCTGTACGAAGAAGATAAGTATATTCTTTCGGCCTCTGTTTCAAACATTTCAAATGACACTTTGTCTGGCTGTCTGTATCTCAGGGTTGAGATGGACGATGCCGTGGAGGAGAGGCAGCCGACGTATGCTCAGGCCACGGAACTGACAGTCCCCGCCGGAGGCACGGCCGCAGCCTTATTCACCATAACAGCGCCGCCTTCCTTCCAGCCTTCCTTCGTCGGTTGGTGGGATGACCCGAAGTTGGACCTTAGACTCGTGTTCGAGGGCGATGGTTTCACCGACGCTGTACGCATTCCCGTCCCGGTGAACCGAGCCGAACAGTCGCTTACGGAGAGCCATTCGGCCCTCGCTGGGCCGGAGGCAATCGATTCGCTCCGTCGTATGTTTGTCAACCTTCCCGGCGACCAGGCGGAAGTGACGTACCGTATGCTTCGCGAAGTGGCGGAAACGGGCCTTGAACAGTGGACTGCGCCCGAAGATCCGGACGCTCTCTCGCGTTCGGCCGACTTCTACGCTCGTGCACTGCTGGGTCGGGATACGACCGGCACACTGGCGTCGCTTCTAGCGCTCCGCCAGGATGATGGAGGTTTCGCCTGGACGGAGGGCATGGACTCCTCACCGGTTGTGACGGCAGCCCTGCTGGAACGCTTCGCCGTGCTCCGCGATCGGTGCATTGCTATTCCAGACATGAAGGAAACCGTCCGATATTTGGACAACAGCCAGTTCGGCAACTGGTGGCCGATGTGGTGCGGAGGCCTTTCGGACGAACAGTACATGGATATTCGCGCCATGTGGTCCGATGTCCCCTTCGACCTGACCGGCGTAGAGGAGAAGGCGGTCCGACGTTTCCGACTGCAGGATTTCCGGCGATTCGCCAGAAAGTATCTGACTCCCGGCCGTTATGATTACGCCAATGGCTGGATTCTGGACAAGGCGCGCCGCGTGCGAACGCTCAGGAACCTGACAGCCTCCGAGGCAGGCATCGCCCTTGCCAAGGCCTGGGGTGAGACGCTTTTCACGGCCTCCCGCTTCGAGAAATCCATCTCGAACGACCTGATTTCTCTGCAGCAATACGCGGTCCGGCACCCGTCCGGCGGGGTTTATTACCCGAATGCCGTACTTCCGTTCAAGGGTCTGCTTTCTTCTGAAGTCTATGCCCATACGCTGCTTGCCAGTCTTCTGGACGGCCCTGTCTCCGACGGTCTGAAGTTCTGGCTTATTCTCCAGAACGAAACGCAGTCTTGGACCGGAGATCCGGCCTATGTAGACGCTCTGCAAGCCGTCCTCACAGCGCCGGACAGCCTCCTGAACCGCCAGATTGTCACCTTGACGGCCTCCGGTTCCGTCCCGTTCGCAGATATCCAAGCCTCTGGTAACGGCATGCGTATCGAGCGGAAGTTCTATCTGGAGGAGGATGGCAAACGCACCGAACTGCAGACCGGCGACACGCTCTTCGTGGGAGACAAACTCGTCGCCCGCTATGAGCTTTGGAGCGCAGAGAACCGCTCCTTCGTCCGAGTCGATGCCTTCCGCGAGGCCTGTTTCGTGCCGGTGGACCAGCTCTCCGGCCAGGCGCTTGGCTACTTCGGTCCCATTCGGGTCGACGGTCTCTGGACTCGTCTCCCTCAGTGCTACCGGGACATCCGCGCGGACCGGACCTGCTGGTGGCTTGATGTCT
>Ga0256404_1004120_pt1 | contig 27953 bp, 24 predicted proteins | sample RumenRJG_01DNA_FD_185990 | JGI IMG/M metagenome (GOLD analysis project Ga0256404, IMG submission 185990) | Bovine rumen microbial communities from Lethbridge, Alberta, Canada - RJG_01 | ecosystem: Host-associated > Mammals > Digestive system > Stomach > Rumen | place: Canada: Alberta | collected...
TTTACAGCATATATAACGCAGAATTTTGATTTATATTGTTGAATGTTTGATATTTAATTTTTAGAGGTCACCACAATATTACCCATCGCCTGGGAAAAGGGGCCGGCGGGGGAGCTCACTTTTTCAAAAGAAAATCGGCTCGCCGACGAGAAATAATTTTCAACCGTAATCGGTGCATATCCTAACCTCGCGGCACATTTACAGCGAGTTAGAAAAAAGGGGGCGGAAGATGATTTCTGACTTTCAACGAATTACACCAAACCATTGTACAGCAACGATTTGCGGACGTTACTAACCAGCAACTGACTAGTTTACAACCGGGTGCCGATTTATGAACAAAATCGCCCTCGCGAGGGGCAAAAAATGAAAAAAAATTTTTTGGACTGCAAAAAAATGATTATATTGGAAAGCGAGGAATGGTGGCGGGAAATCAAATTTTTAGTTGAAAATTAGTCTTTTATAAAAAGGAGGCGGAAAGAATGCCCACCATTCGAGGTGAAAACTTTACGCATTTTATCCGAAACATGCAAATTTATTTTTTGAAAATTATGCACAGAAAAAGGTTGAACTTTGCAAGCGAAAAATCAAAGCCACCCGAATGTGGACAATCGACATTGAAAATTGAAAACTAGCCATTTGGAAAAACACTATGATTGAGGACGACTACAAGAGAGTATGGGCGGAATGCCTGGAGGTGATCAAGGACACGCTCGGCCCCGAGAACCGCAAGGCTTTCGAGACGTGGTTTGTGCCCATCGTGCCGCTGCAGCTCGAGGGCAGCACGCTGACGGTGCAGGTGCCGACGCCTTATTTCTATGAATGGATTGAAGACAACTATATAGATATCCTGCGGCGCGTGATCCGCATGCAGCTGGGTCCGAACGGGATGCTGAAATACAGCATCGTGATGGACCAGACCATCCCCACGCAGCCGGTGAAGACCACCCTGCCCTCGCAGAACAACGCGCGCTCGACGAAGAACCCGATGACGAGCATGCCCGTCAACATCGGCGACGGCAGCGCACGCGAGATCCCGAACCCCTTCGTCATCCCGGGGATGAAGAAGGTGCGCGTCAACTCGCAGCTGAGCCCGAACTACACGCTGGAGAACTTCGTGGAGGGCGACTGCAACCGCCTGGCGCGCTCGGCGGGCTACGCGGTGGCCGAGAAGCCCGGCACGACGTCGTTCAACCCCCTGCTGCTCCACAGCGGCGTAGGCCTCGGCAAAACCCACCTAGCCAACGCCATCGGACTGAAAACCAAGGAGCTGCACCCCGACCTGAATGTGCTCTACGTCACCAGCGAGCAGTTCATGCAGCAGTACGCCGAGGCGGGCCGCGAGGGCACCACCAACGACTTCATCCACTTCTACGAGACCATCGATGTGCTCATCGTGGACGACATCCAGTTCTGGTCGAACCGCGGAGCCAAGACGCAGGACGCCTTCTTCCACATTTTCAACCACCTGCATCAGCGCAACCGCCAGCTCATCATCACCAGCGACAAGGCGCCCGGCGAGCTGCAGGGCCTCGAGCCGCGCCTGCTGAGCCGCCTCAAGTGGGGCCTCAGCGCCGACCTGCAGGCGCCCGACGTGGAGACCCGCAAGGCCATCCTCCGCCAAAAACTCTACAACGACGGTATCGAGATGGGCGACGATGTGATTGAATACATCGCCTACAACATCAACGCCAACGTGCGCGAACTGGAGGGCGCCCTCATCTCGCTCATCGCGCAGAGCTCGCTCAACCGCAAGCAGATCACCCTCGAGCTCACCAAGCAGATGATCGACAAATATGTGCAGAGCTCGTCGCGCGAAATCACCATCGACTACATACAGAAGGTGGTCTGCGACACGCTGGACCTGCCCGTCGAGGCCATCCAGCAGACCTCGCGCAAGCGCGAGATTGTGCAGGCGCGCCAGCTATCGATGTACTTTGCCAAGAAGATCACCAAGTCGAGCCTGGCAGTGATCGGCATGCAGTGCGGCAACAAAGACCACGCCACGGTGCTGCACGCGTGCAAGACCATCGAGAACCTGCGGCAGACCGACCGCTTCATCCGCGGGCTGGTCGACGACCTGGAGAAGAAATTCAACGGGGTATGAAGACCGCCTTCAAACCCGGCACGCTGCTCTACCCCCTGCCGGCCGTCATGGTCAGCTGCGGCGACGAGCCGGAGAACTACAACATCATCACCATCGCATGGACGGGCACAGTATGCAGTGACCCGCCCATGTGCTATATCAGCGTGCGCCCGGAGCGTCACAGCCACGCCCTGATCCGGCACACGGGCGAGTTCGTCATCAACCTCACCACGGCGGCCCTGGCGCGCCAGACCGACTGGTGCGGGGTGCGCAGCGGTCGCGACTACAACAAGTTCCGCGAAATGGGCCTCCACGCCGAGCAGGGGCAGGTGGTCAAAGCGCCCCTCATCGCCGAGAGCCCGCTCAACATCGAGTGCCGGGTGGTGGACATCCGGCCGCTGGGCACCCACGACATGTTCCTGGCCGACGTGGTGGCCATCGACGCCGAGGAGAGCCTCATCGACCACACCACTGGCCAGTTCCAACTCAACCACGCCTCTCCCCTAGCCTACTCGCACGGCAAATACTATGCGTTGGGCGAGAAGCTGGGCGGCTTCGGCTTCTCGGTGAAGAAGCCGCGCAAGGGGGGCGCCAAGGGGTGAGACGCGAGCCCCGTAGGGGCGACAAATGGCGAGGCGGGAGCCCCGTAGGGGCGACAGATTTTAGCCGTGGGCATCGCCCACGGACAACCGAACAAAAAAAACAAACCGAGCCCCGTAGGGGCGACAGAAAACACCGCATAATGAATACCGTCGGTGTAGAATCGCTGGGCATACAAAAAGCCCGTTTCGAGACCCTCCGCGCGCACTACGCCGCCCAGGGCCACACCTTCAACTATTATCTGGACCGCCGCGAGGACGAGGCGACGCTTGTGGAGCGTATGCGCGAGGCCGACGTGGTCGTGGTCAGCAACATCAAACTGCCGGCCGCCGTGCTGGCGCAATGCGCAAACCTGAAATACCTCAGCGTGGCCTTCACCGGCCTGGACCATATCGACCTGGCCCACTGCCGCGAGCACGGCATCGAGGTGCAGAACGCCGCCGGCTACAGCACCACCGCCGTCAGCGAGCTGGCCGTGGGCATGATGCTCGACCTGCTGCGCAACATCGTCACCCTCCACGAGCTGACGCGCCAGGGCGGCGGCCGCGGCCAGTTCCTCGGCCGCGAGCTGCGGGGCAAGACCGTCGGCATCGTCGGCACCGGCGCCATCGGCATCGCCACGGCACGCCTGTTGCTGGCCTTCGGAGCCAAAGTCATTGCCTGGAGCCGCACCGAGCGCCCCGAAGCCAAAGCCCTCGGCATCACCTACATGCCGCTCGACGACCTGCTGCGCCAGAGCGACATCGTGAGCCTCCACGTGCCCCTCTGCGACGACACCCGCGGCCTCATCGGCGAGCGCGAACTCGCGCTGATGCAGCCCACGGCCCTGCTCGTCAACACGGCCCGCGGCCCCGTGTGCGACATCGCCGCCGTGGCCAAGGCGCTGACGGAGGGCCGCATCGCCGGCGCCGCCTTCGACGTCTTCGAGCAGGAGCCTCCCCTGCCCCTCGACCACCTGCTGCTCTCCTCGGGCCGCTGCCTGGTCACCCCCCACGTGGCCTTCGCCACCGAAGAGAGCTTCGCCGCCCGCGCCGACATCGTCTTCGGCCACGTCGACCAGTGGCTGACCGCCGCCAAAGCATGACATCAACACCCACAAAAATATGAAATGCTACTTATAGGGAAACCAGAATGATTTTTTTCGAAACAGAAACTTCATCAACAAATAAAACATTATGAACCAATCGAAACAAAACCGTGCCTCAACCAAATGGGCTATGGCCGCTGTAAGGGCAACCCTATTCCTAAGCCTGATGTGCATCCTGGTTCCCTCTAAGGCGCAATATCTTTTCAAGGAGCATTACGAGTTGAAAGTAAGCCAGTTCTGCCTCGACTGTGGCGATCCGCAGGCCGAGCCGCCATACGATATGGCGTCGCGTCTGCTGACGGCTTTCAACCAGAAATCGCTCGACAAGATACGGGGCGACATATACGTCCAGATACTTGTCGACTCGACGGGACGGGCACAGCTGCTTAGCGCCGACAACCGGACGAATGTGAAGTCGAAAAAACTCCGGCTACAAGAGGCCGTGAACAGTATTGTGTGGAAACCTGCCGTGGGCGATGGCGGCTACCAGTCGGTGCAGATGCTCTTGCGGTTTGAAGGCGACCGCTTCTATATTCAACGGCTGTCGTTCTCGCAGCGCGACAACGAGCCTGCCAAGGAGCCGAAGAAAACGGACAGAAAACTCAGCCACACCTTCAAGACCTACAATACCGCCAACTCCGACCTGCCGTGGAATATGTCGAGGGCTGTGTGCGAAGACCCCTCGGGTGCCATTTGGATGGGGACAGACCAGGGGCTTGTTTGCCTGAAAGATGGCAAGATGAAAGTTTACAACCAGAAAAACTCGCCCCTGACGACCTATCCGAAGAACCCAAACGATATGCACGCCATTATGGCGTTGGCCACCGACAGCGAGGGGCGCTTGTGGGTTTCGCAGGGGTATGACCTGTTCATCATTGATGGCGACCAATGGACCCACTTCAACGAGAACAATTCTCCAATAGGCTGGTGCACCGACTTCAGCATCGACAAACAGGGCAACCTGTGGGTGCCGACATTCCACGGAGCCTATCGGTATGCCGACAATAACTGGATTGTTGTCGACTCCATCAACCACCCACTGCCCTGGAACAAAATCTTCAACGTATTCGTCGACAGCCGCAACCGCAAATGGATTGGCACCAGCAAAGGCAGCGTCGTTATGGTTGACGGTAGCCCCGAGACCTTTGAAGACACTCCATTCGGCATCAAAGACATAACACTCGACGAAATGCTCGAGGACAGCAAGGGCAACCTCTGGATGTCGGTATACGGCAGTGATGACGAGCCGACCAACGCCATCAGATGCTTCGACAGCGAAGGCAAATGGCACGAATACGAGTGTCCGTTGCTGAAAAACTGGAAGGAGTGCACCATTGCCGACATCGAACTAGACGAGGAGCGCGGCGAGTTGTGGATTTCCGTATACCATATAGGGTTGTTGATGTACAACATAGCACAAGACAAATGGGAGCTCTACACTCCTGAAAATTCCCTGCTGCCAGACTCCTACATCGAGGATATCCATCTGGACCACGAAGGGCATCTATGGGTCGCCACGTTCGGCGGCTTCGCCGTCACGGAATGAACCGCTGAAACCACAACAATACAATCTTTACTATTCGGTTTTACAAAATGAAGAAAGTATTCAATCTGTTCTCCGCTACGCTGTCGAAAGTTTTTAACGACTTTGTCCCCTATAGTCACCAAGTCCACCGGACTTTCTTCACCCTCGCGGTGCTGTGCGCCGTGGCGATGATGGCCGCCTGCAAGAGCGGGACGGGTGGCAACATAGAATTCGAAGAGGCGGAGGTGATAAAAAGTGCCACTTTCGGGCCGGAAGATACTCCGGAAATCATTGATTCGGCATTGAAAGCCGCGGGTTTGCCTATGCATATCGAATGGGACAACGATGGCTCGCCGAGCCTTGCCTTAGACGGAATGAATTATTATATATCTGACAGCATTAGTTACATTTGCCAAGCAAAAGAAATCATTTTCAACGATGAACCATGGCTCTGTATCATATACACTGAGGATGTAACTGGGCAATATTGGCAGATGATGGGCCCCAAAAGAGAGAGGTTCTTGTGGTACGAGACGGCCCTCATCAGTCCACAAGCCGAACCTTATCAAATGGCCAGTCATGGAGTCACCCTCCACCGTAGCGGTGTCAATTGCGATGCCATTGTGGTCCGATACCTCGATAGTGGGACATTGGACACAATACGTTATACTCAGTTTATAGATTGAACATACCCATATTTAGCCATAAACCACTAATTTTCAATCATCTATTACCACATCCCTTCAGTAATCACTCAGCAGTCTAATTACATTCTCCAATAACGCTGCAAATATATTTTGCCATTTCAGAAAAAATATGTATTTTTGCAGTCTAAAATACTGACGAAAAAAAAGGATTTAGCCCCTGTGCAAAACAGCAATGACATGACGATTGAATTGCCTGATATTGAACATAACCAATGCATCGACCACAACTTATTTATTCGGCTATCACATAAAGATAAAGCATTGATGGATTTCCTTGGCGTTACAAAGATCCCTATTCAGCAAGAACTATTTGGAGAAAACAAGATACCTGCGCGAGCAATATTATTAGATGATGGACATATGCTATAAGAAAAAAGGAAATGCCAGACAAAGGTCAACGTCCAGCATGCGGGTGCCAACAAAGCAAAGACATTGGGCAATATAATACTTGTCCTCATCAATGTGAATATTGCTATGCTAATGCCAGTAAAGAATTAGCAATGACAAATTGGGCAAAACACCAAAACAACCCTTGGGGAGAATTAATAACGGGACATAATGCTTAGCATTTAATCATGGTAAAATCTTCCATGTACATTAGAAATCACATTCACATTAAATCCATAAAGCCACATTTTGCAAAAAACAACCATACTAACACGATAATTGAAAGAAAGATGTTATAAATGAAACATAAATAATATATGACCAAAGAAGCGACAACAGATGTGACAAATGTATTGCTGACAGACAATTCGGAATACGTTAAACTTGTCTCTCACATATCAAATGTGTGGGAGGGGGCCAAAGGAAAAGCAGCACTTGCTGTCAATACGGAATTGATAGAGGCCAGTTGGCAAACAGGCAGATATATAATCGAATACGAACAGTACGGTAATCTCAAGGCTGAGTACGGCAAACAGCTTCTGACAAACCTGTCACGGGATCTTACCAGGCTCAGAGGGAAGGGATATTCACGGTCCAATCTTTTTAATATGAGGCTCTTCTATGTGCGATTTCCAAAAATCCAGACAATGTCTGGACAATTGACGTGGAGCCATTACCTGGAGTTGCTCAAATGCGATGACACAATGGAGATGCAGTTCTATTACAATGCTGCAATAAAAGATGGATGGAAGGTTCGTGAGTTAAGGCGACAAATCAAGAGCTCCCTATTCCAACGTCTTGCCCTGAGTACAGACAAAGAAGGTGTAATGTCCCTTGCCTGCGAAGGGCACCAAGTGCAGTCTGCCGCCGACATAATCCGCGACCCGTTTGTTTTGGAATTTGCTGGATTGCCCAAACAAAAAAGGTATAAGGAAAAAGACTTGGAGGATGCGCTCAAATCTCATATGGAGCAGTTCCTATTAGAACTAGGACGAGGCTTCGCTTTTATTGGAAGACAATATACTGTTCCGATAGGTAGTCGCCGATTCAAAGTGGATTTGGTTTTTTACCATTGCATACTAAAATGCTATGTATTGATAGACTTGAAACGGGCAGAGATAAAACACAGCGACATCGGACAGATGAATCTCTATTTGAACTATTTTAAAACCGAGATATGCCAACCCGACGACAATCCGCCCATCGGTATTGTACTTGGAGCCAAGAAGGACGAACTGTTGATGGAATATGCCCTACAAGGTATCACAAATCAATTGTTTGCTGCACGATACCAACTATACCTGCCTAAACGTGAAGAACTACAAGCCCAATTGGACAAATTGTTGGGAGCATAACAAGACTGGTAATCATAGAAAAAACTTAAGTCCTTAAGCAATTAAGTCAGATGATGGCGAGGCGGAGAAAAACAAAAGTCTGCGCGACTGCCTGGCTGCCAATACGGCGCCGTTGAACAACTTTGGGATTGCGGACACGGACCTCATCGCGCTGTTTTTCTTCCGCGAGGCGGCGGGGCGGGACGCAAAGAGTAACTGAGAGAGAAAGGCGCCGGGGCCAGCTGCTGGCCCCGGCGCCATGTTTTTTTATGCCTGTCGGTGAGAGAGGTTTATTTCACCGGGTGGTCTTTGTGGAAGGCCTCGAGGCGGTGCTGGAGGTCGGGGAACTGGTCGCGCTGGACGAGGGCGACGCAGGCGCGGATGCCCTGCTTGTGGGAGCCGGTGATGTCGAGGGCGATGGCGGAGATGCCGTAGCGGATGAGTTCGTTGAGGAGGTCGACGCCGTCGTAGCCGGGGTAGCAGAAGGTGAAGTAGAAGCCGTCGCCGATGTCCTCGCCCATGTCCTTGTCGTAGACGATATAGAAGCCGTTATCGGTGAACATCTTCTTCATAATGCCGGCCTTTTCGCCGTATTCCTTGATGTCGCGGACGAAGTTGAAGGTGCCGTCGTTGGCGCCGCGGAGCATGGCTGCCATGGCGTACTGGACGGAGTGGGCGGTGCCGGAGGAGAGGCAGTAGAGGGTGCCGAAGATGAGGGCGCGGCCGAGCTGGGTCTGGCTGTAGTAGCGTGCGAGGTCGGGGCACTCGAGGTTGAAGAGTTTGGGGGAGCAGATCATCATGGCGATGCGCTCGCCGGCGTAGGAGAAGCTCTTGGAGCCGGAGATCATGAGGACGTAGTTGTCGGTGTATTTGGCGACGGTGGGCTGGAAGGGGGGCTGGCCGGGGACGGAGTAGTCCTTGCGGAAGTCCATGAGGAAGTAGGCATCGTCCTCGAGGACGACGACGCCGTACTTGTTGGCCATCTCGCCGATGATCTGGAGTTCGTGGTCGGTGAAGCAGAACCAGGCGGGGTTGTTGGGGCTGGAGTAGATGAGGCAGGCCACGTCGCCGTCGCGCAGTTCCTCTTCGAGCTTGGTGCGGAGGGCATCGCCGCGGTACTCGTACACGTCGAAGGTCTTCATGGGGATGCCGAGGACGCGGCACTGCTGCTTCTGCACGGGGAAGCCCGGGTCGATGAAGAGCACCTTGGTCTTCTTGGCATCGTAGCGGGTGAGGGTGAGGAAGCTGGCGAAGCCGGCCTGCATGGAGCCCACGGTGGGGACGCAGCACTCGGGCGTTACGTCGACATCAAGGAAGTTCTTCACGAAGCGTGCGGCCTCCTTTTTGAAGTCCTCGGTGCCGTAGATTTCGGGGTAGATGGAGGCGACGCCGTTGCGGAGGGCTTCGATCTGGGCTTCGACGCCGACCTGCGGGGCGGGGAGGCCGGGGATGCCCATCTCCATTTTGACGAAGCGGACGGAGGTCTCGGCCTCGACGTCCTGGATCATCTTGCGCATCTCGCGGATGCTGGCACGGCCGGGGTTGGCGATTTTGTTGGCGGCCGCGATGCGGTCTATGGTCTCTTTCGCTATGGGTATTTGGGTCATAATGTTGATAGGTTGATATGTTGATAAGGGGTTTATTTCTGGTTGAGGGCGCGGACTTTGACGGTGCTGACGGGGCTGATGGCGGTGATGAGGTCGTAGACCTGTTTCTGTTCGGCCGGTGGGGCGGGGGTGAAGATGGAGAGGATTTCCTGGATTTTGACGTCGACGAACTGTTGTATGGCCAGCGCGCCGGGGTTGGTCTTGGCGGCCTGCTGGATGTTTTGGAGGGACTGGATGATGTTCTGGCGGGCTTTTTCCTGGTCGCGGGTCATCATATCGAGGCCGAGGCGGTGGTAGAGGTAGTAGGCATTGCGGAGGGAGGCGTAGGCGGAGTTGGTGTGGTTTTCCATGAACCAGTAGCGGTTGCGGGCGTGCTTGGAGTCCCAACCGGAGGAGCCGGAGGCGGAGGCTGACTGGACGACCTGCTGGGCGAGCTGGTAGAAGGGGTCGCCGCCGGCGGGGGCGAAGGAGTCGAAGTAGAGGCCGAGCATGATGTAGCAGTAGTAGCCGATGACGGAGGAGAGGACGGAGGTGTAGTTGTTGGGGTCGAAGTCGAGGGGCTGGCTTTCGTTGAAGGAGAAGGAGAGGCTGTTGTGCTCGAGGTAGTTGAGGAGGCCTGTGGTGTAGGCGGAGTTGTAGACGGGTCGTTTGAGCTGGATGGTGAGCTGTCCGGCGAAGTCGGTGGCGGAGGTGCGCTGGCTGAGGATGAGTGAGAAGGAGCACTCGATCTGCTCCTGCTGCTGGAAGTCCATGTTGGTCCATCGGCGGCCGTTGATGAAGTCTTCGAGTGCCTGTTTCATGGCGTCGAAGATTTTTTTGTCGTTCTCGGAGCCGTACTGCTGGGTGGTGGTGAGGAGTTTTTGGGGGTTGACGGTGACGGTGCAGCGGAATTCCTGACTGCGCGCAGAGAGGAACCCACAGAGTATCAGCACTATGGAGAGCAGTTTTCGCATAATAAACACTGCAAATATACGAATAAAAATCGATATGGCGGAATAATTTTTCGGAGGGGGACGGTAGGGGGACGGTAGGGGTTCTCTAGGGTAATTGTTCGGCCCTTTCCCCTATTTTCCCACCGATGGGAAAATAGGGATACTTTTGCCCGGGCGGGACGGTTGATTACTTGTTGAAAACATTTATTAAAATAGTTGTCGCCATGTCAGAAAAATTTCGTACTTTTGCATTTTAATTTGAAAACAAGAATCGACAACTATATGAGCGAAAATCAGAACATTGACTACAGTGCGAGTAACATTACAGTGCTCGAAGGCCTGGAGGCGGTGCGTGTGCGCCCTGCCATGTATATCGGCGATGTGAACGAGCGCGGGTTGCACCACCTTGTGTATGAGGTGGTTGACAATTCGATAGACGAGGCTCTGGCGGGCTACTGCACGAAGATTGACGTGCAGATCAATCCCGACAACTCGATCACCGTGGAGGACAACGGCCGCGGTATCCCTGTGGACATGCACGAGAAGGAGCACCGCTCGGCCCTGGAGGTCGTGATGACAGTGCTGCACGCCGGCGGCAAGTTCGACAAGGGGAGCTACAAGGTCAGCGGCGGTCTGCACGGTGTGGGCGTGAGCTGCGTCAACGCGCTGAGCGACAGGATGGTGGTCAACGTCTACCGTGGCGGCAAGGCCTACCAGCAGGAATATTCGAAGGGCAAGCCGCTCTATCCCGTCAAGGAGATCGGCCCGACGGAGAAGCGCGGCACACGGGTGGAGTTCCATCCCGACGCCACGATTTTCACGGTGACGGAATACAAGTACGACACGCTGCTGGAGCGCATGCGCGAGCTGGCCTACCTGAACAAGGGTATCGAGATCAACATCTGCGACTGGCGCGGGAGTAATGAGGAATTAGGAGTGAGGAATGAGGAATTGGCTGCCGCATCGGCTGCCGAACCGAAGCCTGTGCGCGAGGACCACTTCTTCAGCGAGAAGGGTCTGCGCGACTTCATCGGCTACCTGGACGAGAACCGCGAGAAGCTGATGCCCGAGGCCATCTATATCGAAGGCGAGCGCAAGGGCATCCCCATAGAAATCGCCATGCAGTACAACACGGGCTACAGCGAGAACCTGCATAGCTATGTGAACAATATCAACACCCACGAAGGGGGCACGCACCTGGCGGGCTTCCGCAGCGGACTGACGCGCACGCTGAAGTCCTACGCCGACCGCAGCGGCCTGCTGCAGAAGGCGAAGGTGGAGATTACGGGCGACGACTTCCGCGAGGGCCTGACGGCCATCATCAGCGTGAAGGTGGCCGAGCCGCAGTTCGAGGGCCAGACCAAGACCAAGCTGGGCAACACCGAGGTGCGCGGCGCGGTGGACGAGGCTGTGAGCGAGATGCTGGAGAACTACCTCGAGGAGCATCCCAACGAGGCGCACACCATCGTGGACAAGGTCATCCTGGCCGCCCGCGCCCGCCAGGCGGCCCGCAAGGCGCGCGAGATGGTGCAGCGCAGCAACGTCTTCAGCAGCGCCGGCATGCCGGGCAAGCTGGCCGACTGCCAGAGCAACGACCCTGCGGAGTGCGAGATATTCTTCGTCGAGGGCGACTCGGCCGGCGGCTCGGCCAAGGACGGCCGCAACCGCCGCAACCAGGCCATCCTGCCGCTGAAGGGTAAAATCCTCAACGTGGAGAAGGTGATGCGCCACCGCGCGTTCGAGAGCGAGGCCATCCGCGACATCTACACCGCGCTGGGCGTCACGGTGGGCACCCCCGAGGACCCGCAGGCGCTGAACCTCAGCAAGCTGCGCTACCACAAGGTGATCGTCATGACCGATGCCGACGTGGACGGCGCCCACATCGACACCCTGATGCTGACCTTCTTCTTCCGCTACATGCCGGAGCTGATCGAGAACGGCTACGTCTACCTCGCCACACCCCCGCTCTATATGGTCAAGAAGGGCAACAAGCAGGTCTACTGCTGGACCGAAGAGGACCGCGAGCGGGCGCTGATGGAATTCGGCGACAAGGGCATCCACGTGCAGCGCTACAAGGGTCTGGGCGAGATGAACAGCGACCAGCTGCGCGACACGACCATGGACCCCGAAGGGCGCCAGCTGCGCCAGGTGACCATCGAGAACGCCGCCTCGGCGGACCGCATCTTCTCTCTCCTGATGGGCGACGACGTGCCGCCCCGCCGCGCCTTCATCGAGGCCAACGCCACGTATGCCACCATCGACGCGTAAAAAAGACATCCACTATGAACGAGGTGCGAGAGAAATACAACACCCCAAACCAAAGTACAATGTTTTAAAATAAGTTATAACAAAATGGATAAACGCAACCTTCTTCTTATCAGCAACAGCACGATGCGCGGCGAGGCTTACCTCGGCTGGTGCAAGGACATGATTGCCGACTTCTGCCGTCGGCACAACATCAAGCGGGTGCTCTTCGTGCCCTATGCCGGCGTCAGCCTCGGCGAGAGCCTCAAGAAGAGCTACGACGCCTACGAGGCCAAGGTGGCCAAGGTGTACGCCGAATTCGGCGTCAAGGTGACCAGCGTGCACCGCAAGGCGCTGCCCATCAATGCCGTGTACGACACGGACTGCGTGGCCGTGGGTGGCGGCAACACGTTCCACCTCGTCCGCGAGCTGCAGCGCACGGGTCTGATGCAGGCCATCCGCCAGCGTGCTTTCGACGGCATGCCCTACATGGGCTGGAGCGCGGGCAGCAATGTGGCGGGTCCCACACTCTGCACGACGAACGACATGCCTATCGTGATGCCCGCGTCGTTTGACTGCATGGGGCTGGTGCCGTTCCAGATCAATCCGCACTATACCGACTTTTTCGATCCGAAGCACGGCGGCGAGACGCGCGACGACCGCCTGAAGGAGTATATCATGGTGAATCCCAAGGCCACCGTTGCCGCCATCCGCGAGGCCACGGCCCTGCTGCTCGAGGAGGGCAAGTTGAGGCTCGTCGGCCAGCCGAACAAGATGAAGGTGTTCAAGACGAAGATGGAGAACACCAAGGAGTACGGCCTGAAGAGCGACCTGGGTTTCCTGCTGAAGGCGTAACCACACAATAAATCACTCATTATTGCGTTATTGCAATAAAACCACATAGATTATGTGCACACTAACCATAGATGTTGACCATGCCGCATTCCGTGAATACGACCCTTCGCTTTCGACCACCGAAGCCCTCCAGAGATGGTTTCAGCGTTTGGCGGACGTGGTGACAGAGGAAATCAGGAAGGATGCCAAAGTTCCGCCATGCAGTTACTCCTACGAGGAAGCCCGACGTCTTATTACCGACAGACTTGACCGTCTTGATGCAGGCACCACCAAGACAATAAGTTATGATGAGGTAAAACGTCAAATGAGGGCACGATTTGCATGAAAACCATTAGTTGGCTGAACGAAGCATGGGACGAATTGCAAGAAATCAGGAATTATGTCCTGACTGAGCATGGCTCTCGCTCTGCCGAACGAGCACAGGAGGATATTTTCGAAAGAATCGATCCACTTGAATCCATGCCAGAGCTTGGCACCTTGGATACCGAACTTCACTACCACGGCAAGCCTGTCCGCATCCTGCACTCGAAGCATACTAGCATAATCTACGCTGTGCACGAAACAGAAGTTGTAATAATCATGCTATGGAACAATCTTCGCGATGACAGCATGCTGAAAAAAATAATATCGCAAAGATAACTGTTCGCTGCGCAACTTCACAACAACTACATCCCGCACCGCTGCAACATGGTTCTGCAATGGTGCGGGATGTTTTTTTCAAGATAATTTTGCCACGTCGGGGTTTTTATGTATTTTTGCAGATGGAATTATATGCGGTCATTCACGGACAATTCATGATAACTGACGTTCAAAACAAAAAAACTATGACGATAAGGAAAAGTGGCCTCGCCATGATAGCGCTTTTGGCCGTGGCGACGACGGCGCACGGACAGATTGAATACAACCATGAATACGACTACCAATGCGAAGGGGTGCTTTACCTCAGTTCATTCCCGATGGACACGCTGCTCAGCGATGCCTGCAACGTAGTTGTCTACATGATTCCTCCCACCTTCCCCGGGGGGCAGGACAGCCTCAACGCCCATCTTCGACGCCTCCTTACCCCACCCTCCTCCGGCGAGGAAGGGCGCCTGACCGTCAGTCTCTGCATCAACGAGGAGGGACGGGTATACAACGTTTCAAATCCGAACTGCGATTACCTGTTTTACAGCTGGAAGGAAGCCATCGACAGCGCGATGAGAGCGCTGCCACGATGGAATCCCGCCCGCGATGAAAACGGGCACCCTACGGGCACCTGCTGGATCGGCGTGGCGCTGCGCTACAGTGCCGCGCGCGGCGTCGAGGTCACCGGCACCACAGGCGATGCTTTCCCTCCCGCCGACCCTGGCCGGATGGGCTACTACCTGGCCGACCCCGTCAGGCTGCCCATAACCACCGACCTCGAGAGGCACAACCTCCGAGGACCCGTGCGAAGCATGGAGCAGACACAACGTCAGAAGACCGAGATGACAGGCAAAAAGCTTCAATACAGAAACAATGATTCCATCACTCTCCGACACGGTTTCCACTTCTTTGACAAACACGGCACCAATACGCTCACCATCATGCTCGACGAGAAGGGCGACACCTTGTTGACCGTCCGCCGCCGGAACTGGTACGACCGTGTGGGCAACCTGTTGGTGCAGACTATCGACAACGGCCAAGAGAAAGACACCATCTACTTCCGCTACCAGTTCACCGCCGACAGCAGCATCCGCGAAGAATATGAGGGCGGCAGGCCGCGCTACCGCCAAGTCTTCGATCGCTATGGCCACCTGACAACCGTGTACTCCAAATTCGAAGACGGCCGCTACCGTTTAAAGCAGACCCTCTGCCTCGACAAGAACGGACCGGAATACAGCATTCGTCACGACGCCCCCTACCCGGCGGAGTGCAGCCACACAAAAACAAAGCGCAACCAACATGGCGACCCGATATTCTTAGAATACTACGACATCGACGGACACCCTGTCGAAACCCGCACCTACGACAAATACGAATACGACGACCACGGCAACTGGACCGCACGCATGGATTCCATCCGCACATGCGAGGGCGACGACGGAAGTACCTACATCACCCGCCGCATCTACTACTATTAACCCAACAACACGGACATCACTGCGCCCATCATTTCCCATGTGGACAATGCATATATTGCCACGCCGCGAACAGTGCGGGATATTTATTTTATATGCTTCTACACGCTGCAGACTGCGAGGATGCCTTACGGCGCGCAATCACCAAAATCGTAATCAACCGCCCATAGTGGATAAATTATTTTTGTCGGATTGTTTTTATTTTGTACATTTGCACCGTCAAAAAACAGTTGAACAAGTTTAAACAACACAATAACATGTCTCAAAATCAGATAGTTAATAAAGAGGACATCGTAGTCCGATTTGCTGGCGATTCGGGAGACGGCATGCAGCTCAGCGGCACGCTCTTCTCCGACGCCTCGGCACTGACCGGCAACGACATTGCCACCTTCCCCGATTATCCGGCCGAAATCCGCGCCCCCCACAACACCATAGCGGGCGTGAGCGGCTATCAGGTGCACGTCGGCAAGAGCATCTACTCCAGCGGCGACAAGTGCGACATCCTGGTGGCGATGAACCCCGCCTCGTTCAAATCGAACCTCAAATGGGCCAAGAAGGGCGCCACCGTCATCGTCGATATCGACACCTTCACCACCGAGGGTCTGGAGAAGGCCGGCTACACCGCCGACCCCTTCACTGAGGAATTCGAGCGCGACTATACCATCATCAAGGCCCCCGTCACCTCCTTCACCGCCCGCATCGGCGAGGAGCAGGGCATCGACAAGAAGACCACCGAGAAGTGCCGCAACATGTTCGCCCTCGGCATCATCTTCTTCCTCACCAACAAGAGCCTCGAGCAGACCAACGCCTACCTGGAGCGCAAGTTTGCCAAGAAGCCCGAGATTGTGAAACTCAACAAGGCCGTCCTGAGCGAAGGCTATGAGTATGCCGACAAGCTGGAGGCCATCCACTCGCACATCGTCTCGGTGGCCCAGGCCGAGATGCCCAAAGGCCGCTACCGCAACATCACCGGCAACGTGGCCACCGCCTGGGGCCTGCTGGCCGCCTCGGAGAAGAGCGGCCGCCGCCTCTTCCTCGGCTCCTACCCCATCACCCCGGCCACCGACGTCATGGTCGAACTGGCCAAGCACAAGAGCCTCGGCGCCCGCGTCTTCCAGGCTGAAGACGAAATCGCCGGCATCTGCTCCGCCATCGGCGCCTCATATGCCGGCGCCCTGGCCTGCACCTCCACCTCCGGCCCCGGCCTCTCGCTCAAGAGCGAAGCGCTGGGCTTGGCCGTGATGACCGAGCTGCCGCTGGTGGTGGTCGACGTGCAGCGTGGCGGCCCCTCCACGGGTCTGCCCACCAAGACCGAGCAGAGCGACCTGGCCCAGGCCCTCTACGGCCGCAACGGCGAAGCGCCGCTGGTGGTCGTCGCCGCCTCGAGCTCGGCCAACTGCTTCTATTGGGCCTTCGAAGCCGCCCGCATCGCCCTCGAGCACATGACCCCCGTCATCCTGCTCACCGACGGCTACCTCGGCAACGGCTCGCAGCTGTTCCGCATCCCCAAGATGGCCGACCTGCCCACCATCACCCCCCGCCTGGCCACCCCCAACGACCCCAACTACAAACCCTTCTACCGCGACCCGGAGACCTACGCCCGCCAGTGGGCCCTGCCCGGCATGGAAGGCCTGCGCCACCGCGTCGGCGGCCTCGAGAAAGCCCCCGAAGGCAACCTCAGCACCGACCCCGAGAACCACGCCCTCATGTGCCGCAACCGCCAGGAGAAGGTGGACCGCGTGGCCAACTACATCCCCGAACAGGAAGTGCAAGGCAACCCCGACGGCGACCTCCTCGTGGTCGGCTGGGGCGGCACCTCCGGCGCCCTCACCCTCGCCGTCGAGGAGATGAACAAAGAGGGCAAGAAAGTGGCCTACACCCACTTCAACTATATCTGCCCCCTGCCCAAGAACACGGGCGACATCCTGCGCCGCTACAAAAAAATCGTCGTCTGCGAGCTCAACCACGGCCAGTTCGCCGGCTACCTCCGCACGCAGTTCCCCGAGTGCCCCATGCACCAGTACAATAAAGTTATGGGCCTGCCCTTCGAAGTGGGCGAGCTCAAAGCAGAGTTTAACAAAATATTGGGAGAATAAACACCATGACAGAGAAACATTTCGTCCCCAAGACCGACGCCGAATACACCAAACAGGACTTCACCAGCGACCAGATGGTCAAATGGTGCCCCGGCTGTGGCGACCACGCCATCCTCTCGGCCCTCCTCAACGCCTTCCCCAAGCTGCACGACCGCAAGGAGAACATCTGCATGGTCTCCGGCATCGGCTGCTCCAGCCGCATCCCCTACTATGTGGACACCTACGGCTTCCACAGCATCCACGGCCGCGCCTGCGCCATCGCCACCGGCGTCAAACTGGCCAACCCCGCACTGAGCGTGTGGGTCAACATGGGCGACGGCGACTCCATGGCCATCGGCGGCAACCACCTCATCCACGCCATCCGCCGCAACCAGGACCTCAACATCACCATCTTCAACAACGAAATCTACGGCCTCACCAAAGGCCAGTACAGCCCCACCACCAAGTTCGGCCAGGTCACCAAAACCTCCCCCTTCGGCACCATCGACTACCCCTTCAACCCCGGCGAACTCGTCATGGGCTCGCAAGGCACCTTCTTCGCTCGCTCGCTCGACGTCATGCCCCCCCTCACCACCGAGGTGATGACCCGCGCCGCCGAGCATGACGGCGCCTCGGTGGTCGAAGTGCTGCAGAACTGCGTCATCTTCAACGACAAAACCCACGCCGCCATCACCGACCGCGCCGTCCGCGACGACCGCACCATCGTCCTCGAGCACGGCAAACCCATGCTCTTCGGCAAAAACAAAGAGAAAGGCATCCGCTTCAACGGCCGCCAACTCGAAGCCGTCGTCATCGGCGAAAACGGCATCACCGTCGACGACATCCTCGTCCACCACGAGGACACCGAAGACGTGGGCATCCACATGATGCTCGCCCGCATGGGAGGCGACCTCCCCGTCGCCCTCGGCGTCATTCGCAACGTCAAGAAAGTCAGCTACACCCAGCTCTACGAAGCCCAAATGGAAGAGCAGATGGAGCACGGCAAATACCGCTGCATGGACGACCTGCTCAACAGCGGCGACACCTGGGAGGTCTAACCCCCCCCATCGATTGCCCGGAATCAATCCCGCCGGGAGACCCCGCACCGTGGGTCTTCCGGCTTTTTTTCACCATCCTGTAACTCACTCCCCCGTCTGCCCTCCGTGCATCCACCCCCTCTAACATTAGAGGGGGAGTGAAGATAATAACCCACTCCTCCCCTAAAATTCATCTTTTTCTTTCCATATCGGAAAATTTTTGTATCTTTGCACCCACTAAACATACAGAACACAATGCAATACGCTAACATAAACACCTGCAAATCAGCGCATTGCCACCCCACCCCTCAATAGAGACGCGGTACGGCGGCGGCGGTGGCACCATGCCTTATTGACCGAATCCACGGAGCGGACACCCTTTTGCGGGGTGCCCGCTCTTTTTTGTTTTTTTAATCCCTAACAAACACACAGAACATGAAAGAGAACAAAGTGAAACGGCCCTACGGGGCACCGCGGCTGACCGTGGTCGAATTCGCGATGGAGCGCGGGTTCGCCTCCTCTCCGGGCCAGAGCAGCAACAACACCGAGAACCGCACCGACGGCGGAATCATCACCAACAGCGACGCCGACGGCGACGGCTGGTTCTAACCCCTATGAAAAGAGACAGCAAGATGAAGAAGACGAATATCGCGTGCCGCCTCGCGCTGGCGGCCGTGGCGCTGGCCCTGGCGCTGGGCGCCTGCCAGAAGGAAGAGAACACAAGCGACACCCCCGGCGGCGAGCTGAAGACCCTGCGCATCGAGGTGGAGAACCAGGGCACCGGCGGCAGCAAGATGGAGACCGAGGGGCTGCAGGTGTACTGGAACGCCGGCGACATGGTGGGCATCAAAAACAGAACCTACCCCGTCATCATCAGCGACGGCAACGCCGGTGTACAGAATGTTCCGGTAGATACAGTATCATACAGATGGGTCATGTCTATAGGCCAATTGTCTACAGGCCAATTCAATTATCTGGCCTTAAATCTTTTCAATGCATACTACCCTGCCAGCATCGTCAACTATGATGATGAATATCAGACCCTATGGGAGAGTCCTCATCTGGATTATTATAGCCGTAGTGTAAAGGTGTCGCTGCCGTCGCGCTACGAGTCGGGATTTGTCGGCGGCAGGCAGCAGATACAGCTGCCGATGATTGGCACCTATTGCTATAATCCAGACAACAGATTTAATTTTCCCAACCCTGACCCTTGGCTATCATCAATTAACATAGAGATACGCGCCCCCGTTGGGCGCGAGGTGCTGCGCTTCCAGCACCTGACGGCAGCGCTGCTGGTGAAGGTGCGCAACGACTCCGGCCAGCCCCTGCTGGTGGACCGCGTGGCCGTGAGCAGTGGTTTCAGTAAACTCTGCGGGGATATGGTTGTGGCGTTTAGTCTCAATAACCCCTTCGCGGGAGTTGAACTCACCCAAGAAAACATAGCCAGGGCTAGAGAGATTTATCCAAGACTCTATTTAAATAGCGAATTCACCGACAACGATGCCCAGAAGCAGGTGGAGGTAGTCTTCCCCGAGCCCGTCGTGGTGGCCCCGGGCGCCATCCTGCCTGTGCAGGTGCCTATCCTTCCAATGGCTGGAACCTCCATCTTAGGGACCGACAATCTCACCGTCCGCGTGGAGGGCCGCAACGAAAGCGCCCCCGGCACCATCGACGGCCGCAGACTCACGTTCCAGCATACGGTGGAGATAACCCAATCCATCGCCCGCAACGAGATGAAGACCATCCAAATCAAGATGGATCCCGCCAGCCCGCGCGTAACCTCCACCGCCCCAGCCTTCTCCGTCAACGCCGGCAACAAGGTGCTCTTCTCGAAGGGCAACCTGCAGTACGACAAGGCTACCTCCTCCTGGAGCTTCATGGAGCACCAGTGGAGCACCGTGGAGACCCACGGACAGGACGTGGGCGCGGACTACGCCGCCCAGGGCATCGTCAGCCTCTTCGGCTGGGGCACCAGCGGCCACAACTACGGCCCCGCCAACTACCAGCCTTGGAGCACCTCTACCACCGGCACCTACGGCCCCGGCAGCAGCGTCCTCTCCCCCACCGGACAGAGCGACTGGGGCTGCAACGCCATCGCCAACGGCGGCAACACGGCGAACAGCGGCTGGTTCACCCTCAGCCGGGCGCAGTGGGCCTACCTGCTGGGGGATACCCCCCAACGCGCGAACCGATGGACGCTGGCCACGGTGAACAACGTGCCCGGCCTCCTCCTGCTGCCCGACGACCAGCCCCCCTTCTCGTCGCCCGACCGCACCGGTTACACCACCTACACCTACACCCTCGACACCTGGCAGGACATGGAAGCCCTCGGCGCCGTCTTCCTGCCCGCCGCCGGCAAGCGCTCAGGCACCAGTGTTACCCGCGTCCCGGAATCGGCCCCGAGCACTTACTGGACCAGCGACCCGGTGTCCGGTGGCCAGTCTGCCTACGCATTGTTCATGGTTCCAGGTGCTGTGTTTCTCAATGCAGATGTGCGCGAGAGGGGCAGCGCCGTCCGCCTGGTGCGCTACGCGCAGTAAATCCAGTTATCTGTCTACCCAAAGGGGTCTGGAGCCAAGGCTCCCGGCCCCTTTTTCTATTTCACTCCAACACACGCCCCCGTCTGAAGGATGGCAACCCGCTCCTCCCACTGGCATAGAGGGGTCATTTGGACGGCTCCCCAACCAAGGCCGAAGAGGGGAAGAAGAGGGGAAGAAGAGGGTGGTTCTTATTGCCTATAAATCAGCCAATTGTACAGGGGCGATTTTTGGTGTTTTTTCGGAAAAATTTCGTTTTTTTGCCCGCTTTCCCACAGGCGGTTTAATCTACTAATACTGTGTGCGTTAGGGCAGTGGTGGGAAATATTTTTTGCCATGTGGCGGAAAAATAGTACCTTTGCACCTAATATATATAGCGAATTATATGAAACGTATACTCCTTATCGCATTGTGCCTTAGCACATTAATCTCTGCCAGCGCCCAAAATGCCAAGTGCGGCATCGACACGCGCGCCCTCGTGGCCGAAGAGGTGGCCTCCGGCGCCACCACCGTGCGCATGCTCGCCAAGATGGTTCCCGGCTTCGACCGCGGCATCCTGGAGAAAGCCGGCATCCGCATCGGCGCCCAGGCAGGCCAGATCGTAACCCTCACCGTGCCGGTGGAAGCCCTGCCGCTGCTCGAAAGCCACAAGGAAGTACTCCAATACAGCATCTCCCACCGCATCGCCGCCCCCATGATGGACCGCGCCCGCCGGGACACCCGCACCGACAGCGTCCACAACGGCCTCGGCACCGCCTCCGGCCTGCCTTACAACGGCGAAGGCGTCTACATCGGCATTACCGACTGGGGCTTCGACTACACCCACCCCAACTACAACGCCGCCGGCGTTGCCAACCGCCGACTGCTGATGGCCTGGGACCAGTTTCGCAAGGCGGGCCCCGCCCCCGATGGCTTCGACTACGGCACCCTCATCTCCGGCTATCAGAACCTCAAAAATGCTCGCGGCGACACCTCGAACATCTACGGCTATGGCACCCATGGCACCCATGTGGCCGGCATCGCCGCCGGCAAGGGTAGCGATACCATTTTCGCCGGGCAGGCGCCACGTGCCAACCTCCTTTTCTGCACCTTCCGCCTCGGCGAGGCCGAGTGGATGGACGGCGTGGCATGGATGCGCCAAGTGGCAGCCGACAGCGCCCGCCGCCTCGTGGTCAACAGCAGCTGGGGCATGTACACCTTCAGCACCCTCGACGGCACCTCGCTGCTGAGCCAGGCCATCGACGCCTGGGCCGACGAAGGCACCATCTTCGTAACCAGCGGCGGCAACAACGGATACTCCACCGTCCCCTTCCATATCAGCCGCAACTTCGCCACCACTCCCGACACCCTTCGCACCGTTGCCGTCAAGGCCAGCGAGATATACTCCATCCGCGAAACGGGTCAAGCCCTCGTCCTCTGGGGAGAAGAGAATCATGACTTCCAAGCCCTCGTGCGCATCGCCTCTGGCGGCCAGGTCTACACCTCGCCCATCCTCTCCACCGCCAGCGGCGACACCGTTATCTACGACACCATCCTCGTTGGCGAAACTCCCATCGCCTACCGTGCCATGATTGAGCACGCCAACCCCTTCGACCGTCGCCCCCACATGCAGCTCGACGTCAACAAGACCGCAGGCGAACTACAGTTGTTCATCACAGCCGCCACCGGAACCGTCCATGCCTGGAATATAGCCAACAAGGAAAACCATGCCGGCAACGAAGGATGCTCCTTCTCCTCGGCTGGTCATCACGGCTTCACCTCTGGCGACAACCTCTACGGCATCGGCGAACCCGCCTGCTCACGCAAGACGCTCAGCATAGCAGCCCATGCAGCCGACCGCTACAATTCCGCCACCCACCAGACCACCATCGGCGGCTTGGCACCCTTCAGCAGCTCCGGCCCCACAATCGACGGCCGCCAGAAACCCGAAATCTCCGCCCCTGGCGTCGACATCAACTCCTCTATCTCCTATTGGACCACCGACCACTACGACGAGACAGCCTACCACTGGATATTCGACAAGAAGTACATTTGGAGCACCATGAGTGGCACCTCTATGTCGAGCCCCTCGGTGGCAGGCATTATGGCACTCCTGCTGCAAGCCAATCCCGACCTGACAGTCGACGAAATACGCGACATCGTATTCACCACCGCCCGCAACGACGAGAAGACCGGCCCCCTCGTGGCCAACGACAGCACCGACCTCCGCTGGGGCTGGGGCAAGATCAACGCCCTCGCCGCTGTCAACAAAGCCCTCTCCATGGTCAGCATCGAGCAAGCCGAGCAGCACCGCCTGCCCATTCGCATCTTCCCCAATCCTGCCGCCGACCGCGTAACAGTCCACACCGGATGCGGCCAGCAGCAAATGCTCGAGGTCTATTCCATCGACGGCCGCCAAGTGATGCGCACCCCGGTTGCCACCGAGTCCACCCTCGACCTCAGCGGCTGGCAAAGCGGCGTCTATATCCTCCGCCTGGGCAGCCGTACCGCAAAACTCATCGTGCAATAAATCATACTCATGCAGAGACTGTTCGGACAAAACACCATCGTGCAGGTCGTCACCCTGCTGGCCGTCATGGCCATGCTCTGGGCTCGTCCGCTGGCCCAGGCCGCTCCCATGGCTGCTGCCGATGGCTATGCCCCGCTCTACACTGCACTCCTCAACCTCCACATCCCCTCCACCCTGGCCATCATCCTGGCCATTCTGCTCATCCTTCTCGGTGGATTCTATCTCAACGTACTCCTCGTCCGCACCAACCTCACCCGGCAGAACAGTCTCCTCCCCACCTTCCTCTACTGCCTCTTCATGAGCGCCACCGCCACCACCCTCTCCCCCACCCTGCTGGCCAACCTCCTGATATTGCCCATCTTGAACCTGCTCCTCCTGCGTGGCACTCTGCTCACCGTCTCGTCCGACAAAATTTTCGGCGTGGCGGCACTGATTGCCATCGCCTCGATGGTCTACCTGCCCATGCTCTCCCTACTGATTGCCTACCTGCTTGTAGCCATCAACTACCGCCTCTACAGCTGGCGCGAATGGGCCATCCTGCTGCTCGGTCTCCTGGCACCCTACATCCTGCTCTGGGGCTTCCATTTCGCCACCGGCACCCTCGCCGACTGCTTCGCCGCCATCGGGCAGGGACTCGCCGACCTCGACATCCGCATCTCCCACACCTCCACCCCCGTCATGCTGGCCAACCTGTTGCTCGTGGCCGTGGCGGCATGGAGCATCTTCTCCCTCTGGAACCGCCTGGGCGAACACCCCGTGGCATGGCAGAAAAACGCCGTCACCGTGATGCTCGCTGCGGTATCGGGATTGGTCATGCTCTTCTACTCCACCCTGATGCCCGCCAACCTTCAGCTCTTCGCCGCCCCATTCGCACTCTGCGGCACACGCATGCTCTCCACCCCCCAGCGTTCCCACCATCGACAGCGCCGCCAGTGGACCGTATGGGTCAACGACACCATTTTGATACTCATCGTGATAGCCGCCATCGTATGCTGACACCCTACCTCATAGCCGGCCGCCGCGAGGCGGGATGCGACGAGGCGGGCCGCGGCCCGCTGGCAGGCCCCGTCGTGGCCGCCGCCGTGGTGCTGCCCGAAGGCTACTCCAACCCTCTGCTCAACGACTCCAAGCAGCTCACCGCCAAGCAGCGCGAACGCCTGCGCATTGATATAGAACGTGACACAATCTGGGCGGTAGCCGTGGTGGAACCAGCCGACATCGACCGCCTCAACATACTCCACGCCTCCACCCACGCCATGTGTCAGGCCGTCAAGGCATTGACCGTGAAGCCCGACTTCCTCCTCATCGACGGCAACCGCTTCTACAACGAGACCGATATCCCCTTCCAGTGCTTCGTCAAAGGCGACGCCCGCTACATGTCCATCGCCGCCGCCAGCATCCTCGCCAAGACCCACCGCGACGAGCTCATGGAGCAGCTCCACACCCAGTACCCCCTCTACGGCTGGGACCGCAACAAAGGCTACCCCACGGCCGAACACTACCGCGCCATCGAGCAGCACGGCATCACACCCCACCACCGCCGCTCCTTCAACCTCTACCGCCAACACTCCCTCTTCGAATAAACACACCAACGTATCAACATATCAACATTATATGCTAGACTTTGTTAAAGAAATACGCCGCAAGCAGATCATACGCGACCTCAAGCGCGTGCAACGCGACAAGCGCATCGAGAACATCGACGAAGTGAAAACCATCGGCCTCATCTGCCGACTCGACAACGAGCCCAACTGGAACGTGCTCTACCACTTCGCCAAGGTGATGGAAAACCAAGGTAAAAAGGTGTATATCATAGCGTTGCAGGAACAGGAAATCAACTTCGTCGTAACCCACCGCGACACCTACATCTGCCGCACCAAAAACGACATCAACTTCTGGGGCCTCCCCTCGGCCGACTCCCTCAAGCCCTTCACCTCCAACCACTACGACCTCCTCATCGACACCATCGGCGAAGAAAACTTCTTCTCGCAATACATAGCCCTCCGCACCGACGCCAGCCTCAAGGTGGTCTACGCCACCCCGAGCGAGGACCCCACCGAGGTCTTCGACCTTATCATCCGCGGCGACGGACGCGTCGAACTCAAAGGCTTCTTCAACAACATTGTCGAATACCTCAGCATGATTAAAAAATGAAACAACCCACCTTCTCCGGCACCGGCGTGGCGCTGGTCACCCCCTTCCGCAAACAGCAGGACACCGTCGACTTCACCAAGCTCGAGTCGCTCATCGAAAACGTCATAGCCCAAGGCGTCGACTACATCGTCGCCCTCGGCACCACCAGCGAAGCCGCCACCATGACCGAAAGCGAGCGCTCGGCTGTGCAGAGCTTCATCGTCGAGACCGTCGCCGGCCGCAAGCCCGTCATGCTCGGCCTCGGCGGCAACAACACCCTCAACATCACCGACACCCTCGCCCGCACCAACTTCGACGGCATCAGCGCCATCCTCAGCGTCACACCCTACTACAACAAACCCAACCAGCGCGGCCTCCTCCAGCACTACCGCTCCGTGGCCGAAGCATCGCCCGTGCCCGTGATCATCTACAATGTGCCCGGCCGCACCGGCGTCAACCTCACCGCCGAAACCACCCTCACCCTCGCCAACGAATGCCCCAACATCATCGGCATCAAAGAGGCCTCCGGCAACCTGCAGCAGGTGATGGACATCCTGCGCCAGCGCCCCGACGGCTTCCGCGTCATCTCCGGCGACGACGCACTCACCTACCCCATGCTCGCCCTCGGCGCCGACGGCGTCATCTCCGTCATCGCCAACGCCCTGCCCGACACCATGTCGCAAATGGTGCGCCTGGCCCTCAAAGGCGACCTCAAAAAAGCCCTCCCCCTACACTTCCGCATGCTGCCCCTGATGAACGCCATCTTCGACGAAGGCAACCCCACAGGCATCAAAGCACTCCTCGAAACCCAAGGCATGATCCACAACGTGCTGCGACTCCCCCTGGTCAAAGCCACCAAACCTCTCGCCAACAAACTCACCACCCTCTACAATGACTATCGAAACCAGGCTTGACGAAGTCCGAACCGAATACCTGCGCCGCCTCACCCACGGCCGCGGCGACCTCCTGCAGCAAGTGGAAGCCTACGTCACTGCACGCCAGGGCAAAATGCTGCGCCCTCGGCTCACACTGCTCGCCGCCGACACCCTCGGCCCTGACACCCTCGCCTCGCACCGCACACTGCTCCTCGCCACCGCCGTCGAAATGCTCCACAACGCCTCGCTGCTCCACGACGACGTCATCGACCGCGCCGACTCCCGCCGCGGACAACCCTCCGTCAACGCACGCTGGAACAGCCGCATCGCCGTGCTCGTCGGCGACTACCACCTGGCCCAACTCATGCGCCTGCTCGACGAAGTGGACGACCCAGACGCCGCACGGCGCATCAACGACACCGTCCTCGCCATGGTCGAAAGCGAACTCCTCCAACAGGAAATCCTCGCCGGACGCACCCTCACCCACGACGACTACCTCCGCATCATCGACGGCAAAACCGCACGCCTCTTCGCCACCGCCTGCGCACTGGGAAACCCTCTGTACGAAAACTTTGGACTCCACTACGGACGCCTGTTCCAGCTCCGCGACGACATCGCCGACCACGAAGACAACTCCTTCACCGCCACCCTCATCGCCGAAGAAGAACAAGCCCTGGCTGCAATAAAACACCCTTTGCCGATACCAATCTAAAAACATAGTAACACAATGAAAAAACTGTTCCTTTTCCTCGCAGCCCTCGCCGCCACCTGCGGCCTGGCCGCCCAAAACGCCAAACTGCCCGAAAACATCGCCCTCAAGGACATCGACGGGCAGAGCGTCCAATCCTCTGTCATCCAGAATGGAGGCAAACCCATCATCCTCTCCTTCTGGGCCACGTGGTGCAAACCCTGCAACCGCGAACTCGACGCCATCAAAGAGGTCTACGACGAATGGCAGGAAGAAACCGGCGTGAAACTCGTCGCCGTCTCCATCGACGACGCCCGCTCCGCCGCTCGCGTCCGCCCATGGGTCAACGGCAAAGACTGGCCCTACGAAGTCTTCCTCGACCAAAACAAAGACCTCGCCCGCGCCCTCAACGTCGGCGCCGACGTACCCCACACCTTCATCCTCAACGGCCAGGGCGAAATCGTCTGGCAACACAAAGGCTACCAAGACGGTGGCGAAGAGGAACTCATCGAGCAGGTCCGCCAACTGCTCAAATAACCCCTACCCACACCCACCCCAAAGTCGCCGCTCCAATCCGAGCGGCGACTTTTTTTTTACCCCCTCCCCCCCCCCCCCCGCCCCCCCCCCCCCCCCCCCCTC
>Ga0256404_1004121_pt1 | contig 27944 bp, 33 predicted proteins | sample RumenRJG_01DNA_FD_185990 | JGI IMG/M metagenome (GOLD analysis project Ga0256404, IMG submission 185990) | Bovine rumen microbial communities from Lethbridge, Alberta, Canada - RJG_01 | ecosystem: Host-associated > Mammals > Digestive system > Stomach > Rumen | place: Canada: Alberta | collected...
GGAAATACCCGGTCCTGTAGCTGTCCGGGTACACAGGCACGCCGTGGTCGTCGTAGACCTCATAATCGCTGCCTGCTGCCTTTGCCTTTTCTATGGCGTTCTTCGGGTTTCTGTACGCTCCCACCTGAGACTTGCTGTCTGCCCAGGATTTCCGCACACGGAAGAGCCCGTCCGCAGGAGCGGGTGCAGGCTTAGGCTCGGGCTTGTGCTCAGGCTTAGGCTCCGGCTTAGGTGTGGGCTCGGGAGTAGGCATCTTGTCCGGCCTGTATACCTCTTTCCCGTTCCAGTCATAGACCGCGTAGGCACCGTTCCACTTGTCCGCTTCCGCTTTCGCGTTCGCAAGGACATTGTATGCGCCCTTCTGCGTCTTGGCATCCGCCCACGAAGTGCGTACCCTGTAAAGCTGCGCGCCAAAGGGAACCGCCCAGGAGATGGATTTCCCGCTCTGCGTGAAGGTCGCCTTGCCCGCTTTGATCACGCCGTAGATGTCGGCATTCAGCTGCCATACCTTACGCCGTGCTCGCGCATGCGCCCGCTGCCGTACTGCGTAAAACCGCAGGATCCCGGCTGCCCTGCTTCGTTGTTGCACTGGATTGCAAAGATGCAGCCATGTGCCACATAGATACGTGCAGATGTGCCGTTGCCGTTGTTGCCGTGGTGTCCGACTTCCGCGCCCTTGACGATAAGGCTGTACTCTTCGGCAAACTGGGAAGCGTCCGCGTCGCCCGCCATGATATAGTAAGACTGCTTACTGTACAGGCACAGGGAACCGTCGTTGACGTACGCCCAGCCTTCGGGGTAGTCGAACTCTTTCGACCATTTCTTTGGCTGATTTCTGTACACATCAAAGGCGATCTCGCCGCATTTGATCGTGCTTTCGTTGTCAACGTAGTGCACCTTTGCCCCGGCTGCTTTTGCCTCGCGGATGAACTTCTTAAGGTAGTTCTTGTCGTCCAGGACATTTTTCCCGGGCTCGCTCCCGTCACCTGCAAGCTTCAGCGTTGCGGGATCCTGGCAGAAAACATCCGTGACAGTGATACGTCTGTCTTCGAGCAGGCGGAACCCGCCGCCCAGATGGTCGACGTGTGCGTGCGTGCCTACAAATGAGACCTTGGTCAGCCCGTTGTCGACCAGGTACTGTACCAGGCGCTTTGCCGGCTCGCTGTCTTCCATGTATGCGTCGATGACGATCGCATGGCCGTTCTGGTCGTGCCATACACAACCGGCTCCCTTCCTGCAGTCAGGCGAAGACGTGCGCTTATAGCCGGGATAAAAGATGCGGATTTCCTTGGGCTTTTCAGTGGCAACAGGCGCAGCCGCCGGGTTGGTCTCCGCTTTTTCCTGTTCCTTTTTCTTGTATTCCACGTTGTATTTGGCCAGACCGTACTGCTCTACCAGGCGGCCGATTTTCTCCACGTAGTCGGGTGCCGTAGCGTAGCCGCCCGCCTTAATGATGGCAGCCGCCTTCTTGTAGTCTGTCTCCCCTACCAGTCCCGGATAGCGAAGGGCGCTGCCGTTCTTTGCGCCCGCCAGATACGCGCTGTGGTCGCCCACAGACTCAGCGTACGAATTGTAGACACGGAAATCAGCCTTCACGGTCGCCGCGCCTGTGCTGTATACCTCTTTCGTATCCTTCGTGCATACCCTTTTTCCGTCCCATGTGGAGCCGGGCCAGGTATTCCCGGACAGGTTCTTTTTCATGCCAAAGAGGTTGTTCGCGTTCCTGGCAAGGTCACTGCGTCCCCAGCCGCTCTCCAGGATCGCCTGTGCGATGGTGACGGCTGCGCAGATGCCGCGCGCCTTCATGTCCGCCTGTGCGAGCGGAGCGATCTCGTCGATGAATACCTCTGTATAGTGTTTTTCCCTGTTCGTATCCACGGGCTTTTTTGCACCGTTCTTGTAGTCCGCTTCCAGAGCGGCTCTCGTCTTCGGACCGTATACGCCGTCAACGGTCAGCCCTTTGATGCGCTGATAGGTCCGAACAGCGGATTCCGTGTCCAGACCAAAGGAACCGTCCGCGCCGCATCCGCCGCAGTCATAACCGCATGCAATGAGCATTTTCTGCATCTTTTCCACATCGTCGCCCTGATCGCCACGACTCAGGGAGACTGTGACAGAGATACCGGTCAGCCTCGCCTTAAATTTCTTCCATTCCGCATCGCCTCCGACTGCGCCCCAGCCGGGCACCCTCGGACAGCTCTTGCCGGTCACGTCATAGTGTCTGCACACCCGGTCTGCCGGGACATTGAACTTCTGCATCAGGTATTTGGTCAGCTCTACCGCCGCCGTAACTGCTGCCGCCGTAAACTCCCAGCTACTGCCGTTGTTATGCGTGCAAATCTCGATACCGATGGAATTGCGGTTCGTGCACTTGCTGTGCAGGGGGTGATGACTGGATTCGATGGATCCGCCGCAGTGCCAGGCATAATACTTGGCAGGATCACAATACTCTCTTATCTCCCCCGAGCGGTCCACGAAGTAGTGCGCGCTGGCGCCCCTGTTCCCGCCGTTAAAATACTGCACATTGTTGGCCGCCGTTCCCTCGGATCCTGTGTAGTGGATAACGATGTACTTGACGCCTTCCGTTCGAGTGCCGCAGTTTCTGCCCGGTGTGAAATTGCCGTTTTTAATAATGTTGATACCCATTTGTATCCTCCATATAAAAAAAGAGGCCCGAAGGCCTCTCTGCTTTTATCGTTATCTCTCTGCATTTATCATTATTCATTTTTGGCTGTAGCTCCGATCTCCTTAACCGCATTCATCTGCTTTACAGCGGCCTCGATCATAACGTCAATCTCCTCATCAGACAGCGCCAGGTTTTTCTGTTCGAGGAGTTGCTTAATAAATCTCGTAACAATTGCCTTACGCTCAGCCCCGGACTGCGCCTGATGCGCCTGCTCCGCCGCAAGGACCGCCTGCATGGCCCAATCGATCAGTACCGACATGGTATCGTTTTCGGTCTTGGCCTTGAGCCAAGGGATCACATATCTTGTGATCAACATGGCTACGATCATGATGGTTAATTTAAGCAATTCCATAATAATATCTCTCATAATGTCTCCTTTCTGTGCCCCACTGCGGGTATCTTTCAGCTTTCCATTTCTCTCTTATGCGCCTGTTTGTTGATATAGTCCTGTATGGTTGCCTTGGCTGCTTTTGTTGGACCATTGGCCCCCAGCTCTTGAAGGCCGCCAAGAACACCGAGCATGGCTTGCATGAGAATTTCGCGCTCTTCCAGTGATTCCGTGACGATCTGCTCCATGCCTTTCTTCCATCTGTCCATATCATTAAGGCGTGTATAATCGATGTCCAGCTTTGTTTTGATCTCGCTGATATCTTTCTCGATTGCCGTGAGCCTCTCGCTCACCGATTTATCGCTGACCTCTTTTACAGCCGATCCGGATACACGGCGTTTAAATTCAGGCCACTCTTTATAGACGAAGAATCCAAAAAGGAATGCCATCGCCAGCCACGCAAGCGCCTGCCCCGATGAAATGAACTGTTCTACAATGTGCTCCAATGTTTTATCCTCCAAAGGTTCCCGTTCCCATGAAAAGAGCGTCCCGAAGGACGCTCTGTCTTTAATGTCTTTATTGCGCCAGCGCAATATCACGGCGCGATAATGTTTGTGTAAACCTCGACGGGCTCCACGCCGTCGATGTCTACCGGCTCGCCGATAAAGAGCGCGATCCCGGAATACCAGCACTTAAACAAGCTCTTGCTCATTCTGTAGCGACCGCGGTCCGGGTTAATGATCACGATGTTCCCGCCCTCATCAACGCCGCATAAAACGCAGAAGTGCTTACGCTTCCACCAGATGATTGCAGGTCTGTCCACCTTGAGGATCCCGTCCAGGTCCGTCTTGTAGGCGTGCATTTCGACGCCATGGAGACGGCCGGCTTCTAGTACATCCTTGGCTGTGCAGCCAACGATGCCCGTGTTGCACTCCTCGATCAGCTGATCGAGCGGAACATCTACGCCATAGTAAGACAGGAGCATCTTGAGGCAGGTTGCGCCGCAGTCAGTGGGATGTTCTGATGTGATAGGAGTAATGTCGTACATAGCCACCTCCTTACCTGAGTGGATCGACGGGAGTATCTATGATGTCAAAGGTCTCCCGCTTGTGCTTGGCCAGCGTCTCCCCCTCCGGATCCAGCGGAGGGAGGTGCTTGCCTGCAATCTCTCTGTTCTTTTCTGTCATGATCTGGGTCATTTCTTCAAGCCTTTTTTCCATCAAAATTCTCCTTCCATTCCGACAAACATAATTCCGCCCGTGACGCCGAGATTTGCGCCCTCAGACAGCTCCTCGAGCAGCATCATCTCCTCACTTTTATCGATGATCTCATACTCGTCTTTGATCGTATATTCGTCAATCTGCTGGTAATAATGCTGCAGATACTGGGTCTGCCGGTTGTATTCGATCTCTCTTGTGTCCACATGGATGTGCTTGATCCATCCGAGGCGCTTCCTTTCCTCGGGGTTTTCGTCCATCCACTCCTTGAGATTCATCATGTGGCGACCCACAAGGATCTCCCCGTTCGGATCGTGAGACGGGAGGTTTTTGATCTTGCCGTCTTCCAGCTTGATATAACTGTATTTTTCCATCTTTACCTCCTTACGCCGGGATGTTTGAGTGGGTATTCATAAAGCGCCAGATCTTTACGCCGTCCACGCTCGTGTAGTGCAGGTTGATCATATTGACGCCCGCCGTCTCCTTTTGCGTGTGCTCAGTCGCAACCTTGACGCCCTCCGGAGCCACAAGCTCCATGCTGTACGCTCCGGCGTGGCGACACCGGATTTCAAACCAGCACCCGTGTGTTTCGTCCTCGATCACAGGGAGGATGAATTCCATCGGGCAGTCCACAATCTCGTTGAGCCTGTAGGTAACATTGCGGACAAGACCTTCGATCGTGACCTTTTCATGTACAAGGTTGACGGGGATTGCCGCTCCAGCCGATACTACAGCCTCGCTATATGCACCATCAATGAAGGTGTAATATACCTCAACGGCTGCAAATCTTTCATCTATCGCCTGCGGCCAGCTGATCAGCTGTACACAGTATTCATCATCCGGGATTGTCTCACCAACAGTTACTTCAGCTTCGGTATACACACCTGCAGGAGCTGTGTAATAGGTCACGCCGTCCTCAAATGTGCCTGTAGCCTGAGGCCAGCTGATAATCTGCTCGTAATAAGTCCCGACTGTTACAGCTTCTCCGGCAACCACTTCCGCCTCGACAAATGCATTACCGTTGCAGATATAGTAGGTTTTGCCAACTGCGAAGGTCTCGTCAGCTGTCAGTGCGTAATTGATCGCCTGCGTGTAATAAGCCGCGGGGATCGTCTCACCACCAAAGACAGGAACCTGTACGTAATTGCCGCCCTGTTTGAGATAGTATGCCGTGCCTGCGAACACTCCTGACTGTTCTGTCCACTGATCGATGTAATAGACGTTCTTAGCATAAGAAGCACCAACTGTCACTTCTTGCAACTCATATTCTGTACCGACCAGCTTGTAGTACCTCACACCCTCAGCGAACTTTCCTGCGGCCGTCAGCTTTAGGTATGCATGTGTAAAGTATTCGCCTTCAGGGATTTCCTCACCTGCCATGACTGCTGCGCGTGCATATCCGAGATCACTATCGTCAGGAGTCCAGTACTCTGTTCCAACGAAACTAGTTGTTCCTGGCAGAGGATAGGTGATTACCTTAGTATAGTAAGAGCAAGGCTCTCCAGCTTTGACCGCAATCTGTTCATAGATGCCGTCATGTTCTGCATAGTATCTAGTTCCTACAAAGCGAAGATCCGTCGTGAGGGTCCACTGGTCAACATAATAGACCGGTGCAGGATCCACTTCTTCAGGAACGAGCGGATCACCGGGAACAACTTCTGCAGGTGTATAAACACCGCCCTCAAGGGTGTAATAAACGGTCCCATCCTGGAATACCTCGTCTGTCGCGAGTGCATAGGCGTGTGTATAGTAGGTGTCAGCCGGTACATGCTCGTGAGCCTTTACTGCCGCCTGCGTGTAGACGCCATTATGTTCGGTATAGTATTTCGTTCCAACGAACACTGTATCTGTAGAGCGTTTATAATGCCATGTCGCAAATTCATCCGCATCATAGACATAGAAGGTGACACGGTAGTCAAGGTTCCGCACCGCAAGGTCAGTGGCCTTGAATGCAAATGTCTCCTGGTATGTACCCCAGTCGATCACGACCACCTGAGACACAGATGCCACACCAAACAGTACTGCCACATCAACATGACCGGCTCCGGCTTCCGCAATGTATCCGGCAACGCCTTCCACCGACACAAAACCGCCGTCATTGGCATAGATCCTGGCAAAGATATACCAGCCTTTCTCCGTGATACCGTATGCAGCATACTTCTCCACATCCTCCACATACTCAGGATTGCCGATAGCCTCAATGACGTTGTTCACAAGGATCTTGCTGAACTCCAGCGGATAGACCCTCTGAACGTTCCTGTTTTCCAGTGCCTCTGCGATTCTAACGCCCGTCTTATCCAGTATAACCGGTTCTTCCAAAAACTCGTTATTTCCCATTAATCCTGTTCCTTTCTGTATCTGCAGCAAAGCCTTCCGTCCAAGATTGTCAGAGCACTTGACATATCTCCTCTCTCTCCAGTATCGCCCTTGATCGAGGCAAGCCAATCCTCCTCCGATCCATCAAATCCATGTTGTTTCGCTATGTCATACGCCGAGTATCCACGTACCAGCTTTCCTTCCAGCGTCCCTTCCAGATACTGCATTAAACCACCTCCTCTGTTACATAAAACAAAGCACGATCGATGAATGTATCAACCGTGCCCGAAGCCGTAGTAAGCTCTATATCATAGACGTAAGGCCTTTTTCTCGCTTTGAGTTTCTTGGTGTCTGCAGATTCAAGCCTAAGAATCAGCGAATCATTGGGAATCGCTTTAATGATCAATGGCTCCTCATCTCTGTATCTGCTTTTAAGCGCAAACCTGATCACATCTCCGGGTCCCGGAACATATTGATCTCCGAGATCCTTGACAAGTATTTTAACCTTTGCCTCGAGCGTATCTCCTCGAGTGAGTCTTATTGTGGTCCCATCAATGCTTAACATTGTTAACCTCCACTCTTAATTTCTTACCTCATCTTCACCCTGACGTGCGGATATGGTTTTCGTTACTTGACGTATGCCGATCTGATATGCATCATTTTCGGATGCCGTATACTCTGACCGTAGCGCTGGTCATCCCTGTTGCGAATGACGCATCCTTAAATGTGAGCTTGTTCGAAGTATAGGCGATTGTGCAATAACCGCCATTATGATACCCAAAATGTGCCCACACTGATGTCGCGTATGGTGTAGGTATGAGATATGTGTTACTCCAGCCCTGGCACGCCATCTCAACTAACAAAAATGAATATAATGCTGAGGCATTAGCTATTGTAAGACTGACGTTGCTGAGATTTGAATTTTCGAGAATGGCAATTCTAGTGCCGGCTGCGATTAACTTGTTACTGATCTGTGATACCGTTTCAGCCAGCTCACTGGTATCTCTTGCGGCATCTTCCATCTGACTGTTCAAGTTCTGGATGTCTGCCGCGGTTGCCAGGGCGACCGTTTCGCCCTCTCCCGTTTCCGTGGTCGGTACGTGGTCCGCGAAGTGTGCCTGCCCCGTAAACTCAGGGCTTGCCGTGTTGGCCTTGAGCGCCGCGATCAGCTGAACGAAAGCCGTAGTCGCGATCCTGTCATCCTCCGCCGTGTTGTCCTCGATGCTGGGGGCCGTAGGCTCCCCGGTCAGCGCGGGGCTGTCGAGCTGCGCGAAGATGGGCTCCAGGATCCTCGAGATGATCTCTGAGATGGGGGTCAGCATGACGTCCCCGTTGCTGCCCGATGTCTGGGTAAGCAGCATGTCGTCTGCTACGACACTGCTAAGCTGTGTAAGATCGCTTACCGGCAGCCTTTCCTCTGCGATAGCCATATCAGATCACCTCCTCATTCTTTTTGATCGCCAGGTCCGGAAAAGCGGCTGTGAGCGTCTCCACTGCAGGAGTGCTCACTGTCTTAGCGCTTATCAGCGGCGCTACCAGTGTTTTAAGATCCTCGAGCTCCGCCCTTGCGGCTTCGGCTTCCGCCCTCGCCTCGCTGAGCTTGACGCCATCTGCAAAGTCAGCCGTCACCAACTCACGAAGACGAATTATGATTCGTATATCACCGCCTCTCACCTCGCTGAGAGTGATCTTTGACACGGTTTTGCTCGTATACCTGCGCCCGTCCAGCGTAAATACCCCCATATCTCGCAAGCTAAGGTAGGCCTCCGCAGCTTCGTCTGCGCTTTGCACCGTAACGTAGATCTCAGAACCAGTCGATATGTCCTCGGTCTCATACGTTTTCTCTCTGACTGTAAGCATTACGTGTCCTCCTCAAATTTATAGACCCCGTAGCATGTGCCTATGAGCCTCATTCCTGCGGTCAGCGATGATTCGGGCACGGGCGCATAACTTGCTCCATCGATGGTCGCCAGCACCCATAAGTTATCCGAAGCCTGGAGCGTGACGCCCAGATCATTCCTGAGCACGCCTGTCGCATCATAGACCCGCACAGATCCTCCGGTCAGTGGAGTGATCACCGGTATCTCCTCATTAAGCTGCCTCATCAGCGCCCTTGATAGCCCTACTGATCCGGAATCGCTCCCTGCCGTTGTGATGATCAGGTCGAAGTCGATCTGCGCCACCTCGTTCAGGGTGTAGCTCTGCGTGCACACGCCCTCGCACTCGACTGTTTCCCCGGAAAGCATATTTCCTATCGCCACGTTGATCTCAGGGATATTTTCGAAGGAATACTGTCGCTTGTTTACGCTGTCGTAGGCGATGTCCCGGCGAACGAGGCGATAGCCGTGATAGGTGCCATATGCCGCCCTCAGATAATCCTGAGAGAACGGCTTGACGAGGATCCCGTCGCGCGCGGAATGGTTATGCGCGAAAGTAGGCCGGCTGGCCACATAGCCCGTGCCGACCTCATAATTCTGCATGGCACAGGCCGATGTATGGTTGGTATAGCCCAGCCAGATCAGGCCCTTGCGCGTCCAATCCGCTGTCAGTGAGTTCCTGCCTTCCAGGGCGATCTGAGCGCTTACGTCCTTGGTCCGGTCCTTGCCTACAAGGACTATGCGCATCTTGCCGTCGTTGGATTCTGCCACGACGTTACCCTGGACCTTGCCGCCCAGGTTCAAGTTCTCAAGGACCGCCTCGCCTGTATCGAGGTCCAGCATGAAGAGCCCGTTCGCGCTCTCGAGGCGTCCCGTTGTGATCTTCCCCGCGTTGACGTCCGAAGCAAGCAGGCGGTTGGTGATGCACGCATCCATGAGCGCCACGCCGGAGAGCTCCACTTTTACCCAGCGACCGTTTCGCCGCACGTTCACGCTCCCCGCTGCCGTATCAATCCACAGATCCCCTTCCTTGGCCGTTGCCGCGGGATCTTCATCCTGCACAAAATACTGCCCCGCAGAGGGCAGCCTGGTTATGGTAAATGGTGCAGATTTCATGAGAAGTTATACCTCGCTGTCAGATACTGAATCTTAGTTAACGTCCCGGACGTGTTCCTGACCTCCCGAACAAGGCACTTTTTGATGCCCCCGTAGAGCTTGCCGTCCGTCGTAAGCATGATCCCGTTTTCAGTGTTCTCAATGATCTCGAAGAACACACCTGTCGTCACATCGCAGAGCCGGCCGTTGACCACCAGCGTGATCTCCTTCCCCACTCCGAGATATGTAGGTTTGCTGCTGTTATCCTTGTACTGCCACCATCTGTAAGCATATATCTCGCCGTCCGGGTCGATATCCTCGCCGTCCCGCTGGACCTCACCTGTCAGGGTGACGGTGACGGTTCTGTCGGGCTGCATGACGGAGCCGTTGTCAGAGTTGACGACCAGGGTCAGACCTGCGTCCCCCTGTTCACCGGGATTTCCTGCCGGGCCTTGTGCGCCTCTAATGCTCGTCCGGGCTCCCATGTAGGCATACGTGCTGTCAACATAGCCGATCGGGTAATGCCAGTAGCTGTACTCCACGATGTCCCCCACAAGGACCTCCTCAGCTCCTGACTGGGAGATGATCGTAGAAAGGGCCATGCGGTAGGCAGGTGTGTAACCGGATACGGCGATCGTGTAAGCGGTTGGAGCCGTGGATACTTTAAGGATCCCTGTTCCGCGCTCACCTTCCTCGCCCTGCTCGCCCTGTTCACCCTGCGGTCCCTGAATGCCCTGCTCGCCCTGTATTCCCTGTTCACCCTGCGGCCCCTGCGGACCTGTATCACCTTTGTCGCCGTATATGGCCACAATGTGCTTTGATGTCTTGGTCGTGCTCGACGTCCCGTTATCATCCCACGTCAGGAGCTCGTAATTCCAGACGTACTTTTCGGATGCCGTTGGAGTCTTGACAGTGGTATTAAAAGCGCTGTCAGCCGGTGCCGTGGTCGAGTTGTTCCGGGCGTAGTATTCCGTGACACTGACCAGCGACTTTCCATCGCTTCCCGTCGCTCCCGGATCGCCCTTGTCGCCGTACACGGCGACGATGTGCTTGGGCGTCTTGGTCGTGCTTGTCGTGCCGTTATCATTCCAGGTCAGGAGCTCGTAATTCCAGACGTACTTTTCGGATGCCGTTGGAGTCTTGACAGTGGTATTAAAAGCGCTGTCAGCCGGTGCCGTGGTCGAGTTGTTCCGGGCGTAATATTCTGTGACGCTGACCAGCGACTTTCCGGGATCACCCTTTTCGCCCTGGGGTCCCTGCTCACCCTGCTCACCTTGCTCTCCCTGGGGACCCTGTATACCCTGCTCACCTTTTATTCGGGACCAGTTATACTTCGTGGGATTCGTGGAGTCCGCGGCCGTGTGGTCCGTATAGGACCCGAGATAGGTTTTCCCGGTTGAGTCGCTTGTGGAGAAGCCCTCCGTGCCGTCCGCGCTCATTGCCCATGCGATGTGGACGTATCCGGAATCACCCGGCTGTCCGTCGTCGCCGTCCGTGCCGTCGTCGATCGTCAGGGTATGTTCTCCCGATGAATCGACCAGAACAAGGGTTGTCTGCCCTCCCGTCTTGGTCGCGGATTTGATTGTGACGCTTGAGCCGTCGTTGATCATTGCGATGCTCTGACCGTCAACCTTGACGGTTGTCACGCCTCCCGATTTAGTCGCCGTGATCGCGGGAGTGGATCCATCCGCTCCATCGTCCACGCTTCCGATCTCCACACCGTCCGCATAGATCTTTGTGACTGTGCCGACCTTTTCCGTGGTGATCGTGGGAGAATGGCCAGCTTCGCCCTGAGGTCCCTGTGGCCCCTGGCTTCCCCTGATGGATGTGGCGGCTCCAAGATACACATAAGTGCTGTCCACATATCCCACGGCGTAATGGTTATAGCTTCTCTCGATGATGTCACCCACCATTATTTTGGTTGCCCCTGACTGTGATAATACAGTGCTTAATGCAACCCGGAATTTGGGTGTAAAATCGCCAACCTTGGTTGTGTAAGAAGATGGAGCAGTCGTGATCTTCCATATTCCTGTCCCGCGTTCTCCATCAGTTCCCTGGAGGCATACGGGATCTGTGTATTCTGTTGTCCCATCTCCATGATGCAGCGCAAATCTCTGCCATATATACTCACCCACGCGATGGGCCGGGGACTCTCCGCTCCACCCTGACTCAGGTTCTGTCTCGGGTGAGTCTGATACGGCGTACTCCGGAGTTGTACTCAGCAGATAGCCTCCAAGGCAGAGTTCATTTGTCGTGAGGTCCCAGTATGTCGATCCGTCTCTGGACTCTATTCGGTCAACATTGATCAGGTCGATTCTGGCATACTTTGCAAATAGTCTCTGTACCTCCAGCAGTTCCATTTTTATCATGTTAACTGCCTTCCCGAGGCTTCCTTTAATGTTGGTAGATGATTCCGGGTTAGGAGTGCTGACTTCTGTCTGGAAACCGCCGTCAAATGTATGGATTATGCTCATGCACGGCACTACATACTGATTTCCTCTGGTATCAGTAACACTGAGTACATCCTGCGGCTGTATGCGCGGATCTCCCAGCGCCAGATGCACTGTTGCAGGTCTGTAACTATACCCGACAATACGGGCTGCATACGGCGCAAACATGGCTTCCGTCATGTATTCACAATCTACTTCCGTGTCCACATCGCCAGAAGAAAACGAGACTCCCGGCGTTACATCGCCGTCGTCATCTGTTGTCTCCGCACTGACAACAACCCTGATCCCGTTGATCGTGTTATTGTAATCTGCTGCAGTCGGCAGCTTGGTCATCAGATCTCCGTCGACATCAATGTTAGGAGTTGATGTATATACACTGACATGCACCGAACCATCCGGCATCTCTGTCGCATAGCCGCCTATTACTGATGCAATGACTCCTAATGCATCCCTGCAGGACATCTCCTTAGGCTTTTTTAGGATACACATAGTCTGGTCAATTCCCGCATCTACGGTAATCCTAAGGTCTGCCTGATCTTCCAATGCTGCAATAATCGCTGCAATGCTCAGTGATTCAGGCCAGCGGAACGTTCCTGCCATTTTCGATGTGATCCGGCCTTTTGCCGTGAAAGTCGTATCATATACGCTTGTTGCCGGATGCTCTACCGTGTAGTATCCCATTCCGATATACTCGTATACGCCTTCCTCCGTCATGAGCCCTATCTGCAATTGTAGCTCCTGCCCTTCGAGCGCCGATTCGTTTCCATCCATTTGGACTTCAATGAACGATGAATAGACTGCTCCGAACACAAGACTGTCCGCTCCGGACGATCCCCAGTGAATTACAATCCTCCTGATGCTTCCGGCCACTTCAAGATCTCCGGCCAGAAAACGGGCAGAAAAATACCGGGAAGACTCTCTGATCTTCCCGGCAAACGCTTCACTTGTACTTATCATAATTAAACTCCTACTGCTGGATTATAGTCACACTCGCTCCTTTGATGTACGTCACTCCTCCGGCATGGATGACTGACCCGGCAGAAAGAGTTCCGCGGTATGCTGTTATCGTGATAGTTTCACCACCAAGCACAAGTTTGAATGGATGAAATCCACTCTTAATGTTTGTCCTTATTTTTTTATACTCAGCATACGTGATAACTCCCCACTGTATATCTATAGTCTGCTTCTCCGCCACTACATCCCCGATCATTTTACCGGTCGTAGATCTTCCTGTATTTGCAGACCATATGATTTCATCAGCTATTTTTAATTCGTCAGGCGACGGCAGCGTGACGCCATTTGCCTGTATAGTAGGATATGCCGCCATATCTGCCTCCCTATACTATGATCTCGCAGACTCCTGTCGCCTGCGTATTCTCGTTGATCAGCCTTACAAGATGATCTTTCAGGCTCTTGCCATCGATCTTTACATCGAAATCCAGTGTTTCGAGCAGCCTCAGTATCTGCCTGAGAATCTGTACCATTTCAGCGATTCCTCCGGATGCCTGCGCAGATTCTGCACTTCGTGCCAGCTGAACAATCGGCGCAAGGTCCTGGCGGATCCCATTTCCGACATCAATAAGCCTTGGAATATATGCATCAGCACTAAATGCCCTTCCGCCTATAAGCGCTCTCATTACTCCCGAGCTTACGGATGCCGCAATCTGGCTTTTATTCAGTACCTCTGTCGATCCGTTAACATTACCGACTATCTCAGGTCCATTTTCGCCGGCTATGAAGGCCGTACCATGGGCTTTTGATGTTCCTGCCGCGTAGTGAGGTAATGCATCAAACCACGTTGCAGTGCTGCCTTTTATCTTTCCTCCTGATGCAAAATACCTGATAGTGCCATTTCTTCCGATAGAGCCGCCTCGCTCAAATCTGTCAACAAAGCCTTTTACGGTGTTCCATCCTGATCGAAACAGGCTTATTCCAACTTCGACTGTGCCGCCTATTCTATCCCTGACCCATGATGCCACTGTACTCCATGTTTTCGTCAGACCGATTGTTTTGTCAACTGCTCCACCTAACCGTTCCCTAATCCAGGATGCTACCGTCCCCCATGTTTTGCTAAGGCCTATGGTTTTTTGTACGGCACCTCCCATCCTTTCATTAATCCAGGAGGCAACGGTGCTCCATATCTTACTGAGACCTATATTTTTATTGACTGACCCTCCCATCCTGCTAAGGATCCAGTCAGCTACAGTTTTCCAGGCCTTTCCTAGATCTATTTTCTTCTCGACCTTGCCGCCGAAGAATTTCTTCTCGATCCAGTCCTTTATGCTCGACCAGCCGTTACGTATGACATCGATCGGCTTCTCGACTTTCGCTCCAAAGTTTTTCTTCTCGATCCAGTCTTTTATACTCGCCCAGCCGTTCCGGATAACATCGATCGGCTTCTCGACTTTCGCTCCGAAGTTTTTCTTCTCGATCCAGTTCTTAACGTTATCCCAGCCGTCCTTTGCAAGGTCGATTGCCTTCTCGACCTTTCCTCCGAAGTTCTTCTTCTCAATCCAGCTCTTAACATTATCCCAGCCGTTCTTTGCAAGGCTAATCGCCTTCTCGACTATTGGACCGGTATACTTCTTAACAAAATCCGATACTTTGTCCCAGCCCTTCTTTACCAGGCTTACTGCAGCGTCAATTGTCAACTTATTCGGGAGATCTTCGATAAATTCTTTAACCGATTTTATCGTCTCCTTGATTGCTTCAAACTTTTCCTTTACTTTTGAAGCAAAGCCGTCGATCTTTTTCTTTATGTCGGCAAACTTTTTTCGGACTTTCTCAATACTGTCCTTTATGGATTCTGCGACTTTTTTACCGACCGCTTTGATCTTGTCCCAGTTTTTCCATATCAGAATACCGGCAGCTATTGCCGCTGCTATTCCAAGGACCAGTGGGCCGCCTAACAGAGATACAATCAGAGAAATTCCTTCGCCTAACGATGATATCGATGAAATTATCCCGATAACAGTGCCTGCGAATGTGGAAAGCTTCCCGATGATCCCGGCTATAATTCCGGCAACCTTCACGACCCCTAATGCCGCAAAGAAGGATCCTATGGCTACAGCCGCAACCTGTATCTTCTCCGCATTTTTATCGCACCAGTCGCCGAACTTAGCTAATACCTCATTGATCTTGTCCCATATTGTCAGAAAAGCCCCTGCAGTCCACTCTGCAACAGGCTTGAGAACGTTATCCCAGAACCACTGCCAGAGCGGCTGAAGCGCCACAAGGACGCTGTCAAATATATCCAGCACATTGGCAAGCGTGTCAAAAAATCGAGGAATAACCTCCGTTATGGTCCAATCTGCTAGGGGTACGAGCACATTGTCATAAAGCCATTTGAGGCCTTCTCCGAGGTGTCCGCCCAGTTTTTCCAGCTGTTCCCGCAGCCTTTCCAGGGCTTTTCTTGCCGGATCCAGTTTTTCTTTAAAGCGATCGACAAGAGCATCGAGCTTACTCATGCTTTCGCCTGCTGCTTCCGTGGCAGAAGCGAAATCTTCCATGGCTCCTGCGTCGGATCCTCCTATTCCTCCGCCGGCACCGCCTCCTCCACCGCTTCCAGCTGATCCTGCAGCCGCATCAGCTGTTTCCTTAACCTTGGTGATCTGATCAAAGCCTTCCAGTGTGCGCTTGAGCTGCTGAACCGCCTTCGTAGCTTTCTTGGCCGCTCCTGATGCCGCATTCCCGACACCATCAATGCCATTGATCGCGTCAGCTGTTCCCCCAGTGATATTGTCAATTGCTCCGGAGACCGCCGACCCCATTGCGCCCGCTGCCGTTTTGACACCGAACAGCTTCTGCATGAACGCACTGAACACATTGGCTGCCTTTACCAGTACCGCCATAAAGCGGTTGACTGCATGGATCACAGGGTTAAGCGCCGCGATCAGTCCCTGACCTATCGCCGCCTTCAGGGACTGGAACTGCAGAGTAAGAATCCTTACCTGGTTTGCCCATCCGTCTGCAGTCCTTGAAAAGTCTCCGGAAGCCGTTGACAGCTGATCCATGACGAAACCATATCTGAGTGTCACCTTCTCGGCTTCCGACATCTGCTGCACCGTCTTGCCAAGTCCGGATCTCAATGCATAATCATCGAGAGCAGCCTGCGTCATTACAACGCCGAGGTCCTTAAGGCTTTCTGTTTCGCCTGTAAAGACGGATTTAAGCTTTGTATAGGCCTCATCCTGTGTAATGTTGTAGAACGATGCTACATCGCCTGCAAGACCGGTCAGGGCAGTGCTCATCTCGTAGGCTTTTTCCTCGGAGAATCCGAATGCCTTCCCCATAGCCCCAAATGTTCCGGCATACCTTTTGGCCATCGTCTCAGAGAGGCCGAACTTGGCGGCTGCATTACGGGCAAATTCGTCTACTTTATCTCCCATGCGGGTGAATGTTGAGTCAACAACATTCTGCACCTCTGACAGCTCAGAGCCTGCTTCTATGGCAGACTTTCCGAAGTCAAATATTTTCTTCCCTGCAAATACTGCCGCCAGTTTCCCTGCCAGCTTGACAGCTGACGCGATGATACCGCCCGAACTGCTGTCAAGGCTTTTTTTGAATCCTCCCGTGAACTTACGGCCTGAATCTGTTCCGGTTTTCTCTGCAGTTCTTCCAATCTTCTCGGATGCCTTTTTCAGAGTTTCGGTTGATCCTTTGTCTACAGCCTCGCCAATAGATTTGCCCACCTTTTCAGCGGTTTTCTCAACTTTTGGAGCCTGTTCCTGCAGAGGATCTGTCGATAGTCCTACTCCAAGCTTAATTTCGCCAGCATTACTCTCTGCCATGTCCTCACCTGCCTTACTTTATCTGCAAGGCCGGTTGACTCAGCTGCTCTTTGGGCGCTCTCTCTGCTCGTTGCCTTTATATTCGTATTTCACAATATGCCCGCACCTGGGGCACTTGATCTCTCCTTTTCCGTACTCGATCAGCTGGAGTACCCTGCCGCATTTGGGGCACTTCTGCTTAAGCATCGCTCCCTCCTGCCATTTTGATCAGCGCCTTCTTCATTGATTCGATGAAGGCATTCACATCTTCCTGTGGCCTTTCTTTGGCCCTGCGGGATCTCCACATAGATCTTATCCGTCTCTGCTCCGGCGTGAACCTTTTAAGCACTTCCGGATCGTCCTCTGCCCGGATTGAAATGATCCTTCCCAGAGGGGACTTGCCATCAAGCCCTGCCATATATGCAGCAAACTCTCTCCACTTCATATTGTGGAGCTCCCGTGTGAGCCTTATCCCATACTGGGACCGGAATGATGCCACGATCAGATCCCAGTCCTCGTCCAACGAATAGTATGGGTCACTTATTCCCCCTGATTGTTTTCCCCGGGATCTTCGCCAAGCGCCAGAGACACAGCAGCCTCCATCACGCTGATATAGTCATTCATTTTAAGGTGCAGGGAGTTGAGCTTCTCCTGGTCCTCCTTGCTGAGCAGGATGGGAATGCATTTGACTGCTGCTTCCACCTCGCCATTATTCTGCAGGATGTCCAGGATCTGCAGGACATTTTCCGCATCTGATTTGATAGTCAGCTCCGTATCATTGATCTTCAGCTTAGGGTCTGCATCAAAATTCAGTTTCTCTGTGATGTCGTAAGTCACGTTTTTCTCCTCCTTTATTCCGTGAATCTTTTACGTCCCAGCTCCAGCACTTGCCGGCGCCGGCGTTACTGTGGGCTTTCCGTTGGAAAGGACTTCGAACTCAAGCGGAGCAACATTGGTGCTCTCTCCGGATCCGAGATTGGTTACATTGATAACCGCATCGTTGAACACGATCTTTGTGCCATCCGGGAACGTCCACTGGAAAGGTGCTTCAGCATCACGGCCATTCTCCCAGGCAAGGCCTGCGATAAAGTCGTTGCCGGTATCGCCCACATTGCGCTTAGCAGTTACGGTGATCGTAACGCCCTTGGCAGTAAGCAGTCTCCTGATCCAACCCTCCTGCTCGAAAGGATGCCATTCCTCTACACCGTTGTCGAATGCTACACCAAATGTTTCACAGTCAGCGATGTTAGACATGGTCTGTCCGTTAGCACCTGTCCCGATCTGGAACTGGTTTTTATAACAAGGATATACTCCTGTAGTAGCCGCCATATTCTACCTCCGATAATAAAGATTAAAATTGATTACGTACTCATAAACCCCGCTTCCGTCCGTACCCACGCCGATAGGTTCGGGTACAGTCATCTGCAGGTACTGGATGTGGTTTTCACCTGCATCCACGTTATTGACTTCGATCAGCTTATCCCATAAAGATCTGGCCGCTGTCTCGGTCTCGTTCCTATTCCTGTTCCAGTGAAGAAGGAGTGACACTGCCCGGATATCATACGAACTGTTCTTCAGTCCTCCCAAAGCCATTACAGGGCGTCCTGCCGCCGTCCCTTCGTATACGCCGATCGAGCGCTCCTTCTTGTTCTCGATCCGGCCTATATAATAGTTCTCAGCAGTTTCCAGTGTCTTCAGCCAGTCCCTTATCTCAGCAAGTGTCATAATCCCGCCTCCCTTTTGAAAAGCGCCGCAAATGTCTCCCCGGCAAAGTTCTGATTGGCACCGCCTTCCGCCCAGTCGTCAAACCAGCCTGCTCCGGCGTTCGGGTTCTCTGTCTTATCAAACCGGTATTCCGGATGGTAGTACAGCCGGCGGGCATACGGAGTACTGGACACAAGATCTACATGACCGCTGCCGGCTTCACTGGAGTCGACAAATGTCGCATCATTCTGCAGATGGCCTTCTTTGAAAGGCATGACCTGCGCCTGCACAACTTCCTCATAAACAGCTTTCGCTGTCTGCACCAGGGCTCTCTGTGCGGCTTCGTCCAGTTCTTTAAGGTATTCTGCATGGATCGTTACCTTCACATTAGCCTTACCGCTCACTGGAATCTCACCTCCGTATAGTTGACTGTTCCATCCGGATTACGGTTTTTGATCCCCTCGCAGATCTCCCTGCGTTCTCCGAATATGATCCCATATCCGGATGAAATCACCGGCACCTTGGGGCAGATATCACCATTGAACAGTGCTTTCCCTGTGATCCTCACATACTTCTGCTGGCCGGTAAGAACTGTTTTGGCACTGTCCTGCCAGTTACATTTAAGGTCTGCAGCAAAGGCCTCAATGGGAGCTCCGTCCTCATCAAGGCCTTCTTCTTCAATCACTATGCGAATCGGTGTCTTACATACACTGTCAGGCACCAGTTTGGGGTAGATCATACCGTCACCTCAGCAATCTGCAGCACAGTCCGGTCTGCTGCAGAAGGAAATACACATCTCTGCGCATGGCCACGCCGTGCTCAACAAAAACATTCCAGCTGGACCCAAAGGCCATGCTGACTCCATTGATCGAGTAAGACGACAGGACAGAGCTGATCGCGTCCGCATTCTCAACTTCAAACATGGCCTGTCTGCATACCACTTCCTTTATGATCTCCTGCTGAAACGGGGTCAGATTACCGAATCCCCGGGCTACGATCCGGTTATAAGTCAGGCTGTCGATGTGCCTTGACGCCTGGAGCAGATCAGCTTCTTCTACTTCTATCGCATTTTCCAGCAGATCGTCGTAGTCATCTAACGTAGCGTAAGGCTCATAAGACATCTTACCCCTCCTTTTTTCTGCCCTTCTTTTGCGCCGGCGCAACTGCCGTCTCTTCTGCCGGTTTATCTGCAGAAGATTCATCTGCTGCGTTTTCCGTAACTGTTCCGGACTGCTTACCCGGATCTGTTTCCGGCTCTGCCTCGGGCTCTTCGATCACCTCATAACCATGATCATGGAACCATTTGATGAGGTATTCATTGTCAGTGTGTCCCTCTCCGCCGGTGAAGGGTACGCCGGCACTGACACCGGCGTACTGCTTATTCGGCGCTATGATGCGAGCCATCAGGACACCTTGATCTTTCTGAAGACGCCTGCTGCCTTGGTCGCTTTCAGGACGATCGCGGCATTCATCTCGACTTCGCCCTTCTTCACTGCTCCTGCCGTAGTGAAATCAGGCAGCCATGTCTGCACAGGTGCGACTCCCGCAAAAGATACCGCATGGAGGCCGTCAAGGCCGAGGCGGGCCACATACAGGGATGTTGTGCCGGCGGTGCCGTCTGTCGCGATAACATCATTATTTGTGCCGGCCTTCGTCTTCATGTCGACAAAAGGAATATTGCCGTAAGACTCGACCTGCTCACCCCAGTTACCCTTTGTGACCTGGTACATAGATGCTCTGCGGGCGCAGGCACGGAGCCTTGCGATCAGCTTGGTATTTCCCATGATGCAGGACGGTGTTCCGTCAAGGCCCATCAGGAATTCATCCAGCATGTCGAGGAACATCTTGTAGTTGGTGTCGATCGCTGCGGAAGTGGACAGGTCGATCGCGGATCCGGATGCATTGAATTCTGTGGAGCTTCCGGTCAGGGCCTTCTCAAGGCCGTCGAAAGCATTGGCATCCGTTGCAGAATCGCCGTTGATGAAGGTATCGTTGAAAAGCGCCTGGGCCGCCTTGATCTTCTGAGCCTGCTGCAGTTCAACTTCGGAGACGATACCGCCGAAGTTGGCCAGTACACGGTCGATCTCGTACGCACCGCCGAATACCTTGATATCGACGGTATGGCGCTGCTTGGTGGCTTCCTGAGGCGTGTACTCAGTGTTGATCGCTCTGAAGGCTGCCGTAGGCTGTGTAAGCAGTCTGGTGTATGCGTATGTCGGCGTCGCGCCGCCTCCCGTAGGGGAGACACAGTCGTCGAATGTGATGTGCTCGAGGATCCAGTTGTTCTTCTGGAACTCATCGATCACGCCCATCTGCAGGTCATCCTGCACGTTCTTTTTTGCTTCTGCTAATGTTACGGGCATTATTTACTCCTTTCATGTGGCACTTCCGCCACCACTCTGTGCATTGAGTTTTGCCGCAATGGCCTCCCTCATGGAGAGCTGCTTATCTCCATCACCGCCTACACCGCCACCGGCGTTTCCACCCTGTGTGGAGCCGACAGAGAACCCGGCGCCCTGCTTTTCTCCCTTGTCCTGCTCCTTTGCCTTGAACAGGAAGGGTTTGCTCTCTCTGATGGTCTTGAGCTGTTCTTCAAGCCCTGTCAGCTTTCCGTCATCGCCGAGTATAAGCTTGGACTGATCAACCAGCCCGGCCACAAGATCTGCGTCCTGTGCATCTGTAATACCGAGCCGGATCGCGTTTGCCATCTTCATGGCTTTGATCTGGGATGCGTACTCGGTGTCCTTCTGCTTGGCCGCCTCCTGCAGGGCAGAAATCTGCTTAGTAAGAGCTTCATTATCCCCTGCGGTCTTCTTCAGCTCTTCGAGATCATCCTCCGCCTTCTTTTTCGCGGTCTGAAGGTTCTTTTTCTCCTCGTTGACCTCATCGAAACGAGTCTTAGGCACAAAGCCCTTCAGTTCCTCTGTCGAGGCATCAGCAGCTTTCTTTGCCAGTTCCTCAGAGATTCCCAATGCGACAAATTCTTCTTTTTTCATTTTTTGCTCCTTTCAGATCATTGTTTTTTCGAGGTTCAGTCCTCGGCTTCTGTCTCTCCATTTTGCGTCCGGAGATACCAGAGGGACGAGGCCGCCTCCGGGATTCGAACCCGGATATGCAGGCAGGAGGAACCTGACCGATCCAATGGCTTAAGCGGCATATTAAAAGCGCCCACCCGGTAGCAGTTCGGGCAGGCGCCGGCGTCGCCAGGACAAAGAGTTCAGGCAACTGTTTAGCAAACGATATCAGATTGTGTCTGGATACAGACAGGCGGCATGGACCGTCCGAAGATGTAAAGATATATCTTCTTCTCTTTCCGGATCTGTTCGACTTCCTCGTCGCTCAGCTCCCATACGGTCTCTATCTCCTCCTTACCGTCTGGGCTCACACATCGGGTCGCGGGAAGGTCGTAACAGCCTTCTGCTGTGAATACCACGTTGGCATATTCTGCTTTTACTGCTTTCATTTGGTCCTTTCTTGCATAAGAAAACCACCCATCTCTGGGTGGTCACGTCACAATATCAATTATTCCTTTCGCCATGTCTGCGGCCCTCCGCATCAGGCTGTTTTCTTCCAGGTATTCCAGCCCTTTCAGTGTGATCTCCGGCCGCGTAAGTACTACACGCGGGTACCTGCAATCCATTGAATTCCAGGCCTCTCCCCCGCTGATATATCCTTCCTTCAGGAGCATGGCCATAAGGCGGCTCCATTTAGGCTCTGACAGCCCAAGTCTCTCTGCCGACAGGTTATTACAGTCGAACTCTTCCAGGTCCATTGACTGCTGAAGAATCTTTAAGATTCTGTAGATTATGCGGAAGTCCTGCATAATGCCTCCTAAAAATCAAGCAAATCCGGTATTTCAAGATCTTCTTCTAATGCGGTCTTGATTAAAGCCACAAATTCCTCATATGTCCAGGCATTAGGATCGATGTCATCATACCCGTCCACATATGAACCGAATCTCTCTGTATATTTTAGCGCAAGATCTTTGAGTTCCTGTGTGACTTTTCCTTTCCACATTTTATAACCCTTTCAAGATTGACACAGCTTCGCCTTCAAAAGACGGAAATAGAGCCGTCAACATAGCCCTTACGTTGGCGTCATTACTGTAATATATCCTGCCTAATTGTGCCCATGCTTCTGCTTCAATATTGCCTTTTATAAGCCAATATGCTCGCTTGTGTCCATAACCAAGCTGTACAGATTTACCTGATAACCCATCAATAATATCAGAAATACCCCTATACTCTTCTTTCAGCTTTCTTGTTGAGTATATAGTACTACTTTCAAAGGCATCAGGAAATACCGAATACAAGTAATCCCCGACATCTTTATATCCGCTCGCCTTATTTTGAAGACCTATCCAATCACTAAGCAGATATAGTTCCAAGCTGCTACTAATTGACTTTGCATCATCAAGGCTATGAAATAATTCGTGGGCTAAAGCATCTGGAGTAAAACCATCAACCAAGCATATTATTGAACGGTTCTTTTTGCGAATGCACTTGTTAATTGCTGTTCCAAGCACGTAATCAGCATCTCGGAATAAATCAGTAAGAACTCCTTTAACAACAGGATCCGCTTTTCTGAGTCCTTTTTGAAATGCCTTTCTGTCTTCATCTTTTAGCTGATCAAAACCGACAATCTTTTTGCCTTCCACTGGATCTGAAAAGGTTCTTCGTATAGCATTTGCTATACTTTTTGCGTCCGTATGCTTTTCGTTCTCTACAATTTTTGCCCAGCGCTCCGCCCGAGCATCATATATCCTCTTGTTCTCCGGATCCAGGCTGTACTCCGCCAGTCTCTCAAATCGCTCCTGCTGTCTCTCGGCGTACTGTTTTTTTATCTCTTTCTTCTCTGCCTTGGCCGCTTCCTTCAGCTCCTTCTTGGTCGCATCCGGATCCGGAGTGGAGCTGATGCCTGGAAAATATGTCGTGAATCCGTCCTTACATCTGGGATGGAGGAAGCCCGCTGCCATCGCTTCACTCAGGAGCTTGTGTTTCCCATCAGGTTTCCCACCAGAATACACATCGTCGATCAGAACCTTGCCGAGCCATGGAATGCACTGCGGGCAGGCGGTACCGTAATTGCCGTCCCGCATAGATCCTCGCTTGTTCACAAGAACAAGGCTCATTCCCCATTCCTTGCGCTTGTTGCCTTCTCCCATGAGGTAAGCCCTGCGCTCAGCTGTGCGGATGTACATGTCCGCATAGTCTTTGATGGTGTGCCTTGTGCCGTTCTTGTATTCGATCGAGTCTATGCCACGTGACAGGAAGTCCTTTGCAGCCATGTCAACGGCTTTCTCAACAGTCCCGGCGCCGGTATTGGCGTACACCTGCGCATCGAATATGATCTTGCGGTACTGGTCATTGGCACGCCTCAGAACGGCCTGTTCCGCCTTCTCCATATCGTTCTGCGTGGCCGACATCAATGCTTCAAGCTTATTGTCATTAACCCGGAAGAAGGCGTCTCCCTGCGCCTCGATCGATGCTTTATGCTGGTTCGCATATCTGCGCTGTATCTTCTTATTCGCGGCCAGGTCCTTCAGGATCCGGATCTCTTCATCCTTCTGTCCTCTGTCCACTGCGTCCTGGATCGCTTCCTGCATTTTCTGATTAATATCAGCGAATTGCGGCCCGAATTTCTCTTTATTCCGCTTTCTGTACTCCTCAAGGTGCTTCAGCTGTTCGACCTGCCACTGGCTCCAGTCAAACCCCTCGTCAGACTCTTCTTTTAGGTGGTTTGCCAGATTGCGCATCATGGAGGAAATCAGTTCTTCCTCGATCCTGGCAAAGGCCTGTTTCACATCATAATCTTCAAATGCCATTGCAGTAGACCTTTATCCCCTGGCTTCGCAGCTTATTCCTGTAGTGTTTGATCTCTGACTTGCTGGATGCAGGCAGGTTCATCAGCTCATAATAATCGGCACCCTTTCTAATGGCATATACACCGAACGGCACTTTCTCACTCGCCAGCTTCAGGATCTCCTTTACCTGCGCCTGGCTCATCTTCCAGGCTCTTTTCCTGATCACTACTGTTGCCATCGTCGCCCTCCTCTGCATCAAGGTTTACTGCCGGCTCGTCCATTTCAACGATCCCCTGCTCCGCTTTGAGCCTGGCCACTTCGGCGTCCTTTTCTTCCCTGGTCCACGTGTCGCCGTAGAGCTCCTCAACGGACTGCTCAATGCTCATTACGCCGCCCTGTTTGGCTTTGACCACAGTCTCAACCGTTGAGTCAAAATCCGGAGACGCATATTCGCCGAACTTGACCGAGACTTCATACTCGCCTGCTGCCGGGCCGCTGATCAGGTCGTTTACCATCATGATCCTCTCGATCAGCTGGGGAAGAGCTTTGCTAAGCGCCTCTACGATCTTTCCACGTACGTGCAGCGTGACCTTTTCTTTTTCCCTTTGCGCCTCCGCATTGTCGGTCTTCTTAAGGTCGATACCCAGTGTGGCCGGACTCATGATTCCCTGCAGGACCAGGTCCATGAAAGAGGCATAGCTGTTGACATATGCCTCATAGCTGATCTGGGGCTGGGAGACATCGATCTTGTCCTGTGCTCCTTCCAGTTTCATGGAGCCGACAGCTATAAAGTCATTGTCGAATGCGTTCGCTTCGATCAGCTGGCCAGTGTTCGGATCCCGCGGAACCATGTCCTCCGGGATATACCTTTTGACACGACCCATCCTGACAGCATCAAGCCATTGGCTGATCACTTCGTCCAGTGCGTCAAGTGCGTCCGTCTTGGAATCAAATAATGCCTTGCCGCGGCCCTTCCACTTCCCCGATCGCAGGATGACCAGAGGAACCGCCATCATAAAATCGCCGTTGAAGGTCGTATCCTTCAAACCGGCGATTTCTTCCACTTCGGACATGTCCACCTGCCTTCCGTCTTCGCTGAACAGACGGTAACGGACATATCCGATTCCATATTCTTCCTCAAGCCTGTACTCCTTCGTATCGACCTTGTACGGCGTATAGAATTTGACGGCGGTGACTTTCCTGCCTTTAGTAATAAACTCCACGCTGTCGGCCTCGTAGAAGGCTACAATTGGGTACTTGCTCTCTGCATCGATTGATATTTTGAATGCTCCATCAGCTGAAGAAAGGGCGCCGGCGATGGCGTCACCCATGAGCCCTGCGAAATCACAGTCCTTGGCTATCTCTTCCCATGTGTCCGCGATAGGATGAGAATCTTCAGGCTCTCCGAAATCCACGCCATCGAAATCGGCCGTGATGATATCCTTGTACCTGTCTATGACGATCGCTACAATCCCGCTGTGGATCTTCCTGACCTTTCCGTGCGGCACCGCTGCCCAGAACCTGTTCGTGTCCGTGTCTCCTGCTCCTGCCTGCTTGAAGAACTGGCTGAGCTCCTGCGGATCCCCTCTGTACCAGATCTGATTCTTGAGCACATTTCCCCGGAAGGACAGCGGCTCTTTGATCATGATCCGCCTTTCCGGTGCCGGCTGAATTTTTAAAAGCTTAAATACAAAATCTCTGAACCAGCCCATCAGGTCTGTTTCCTCCTTCCGATTCCGATCTTCTCCTCATACGGCAACCAGCCGTACTGCACGGAGTTGACCATATGGTCGTTCTTGTCTTCCGGCTCGTTGTCCTTATCCTCTTTCCAGCTGTAGACTTCGAGCTCGTGAATATATTTTGTGCAGTGCTCCAACACATAAAAACACGGCTCGGAGCCTGCGTCCGCAAACCATCCGAGCTGTGTGTTGATTCTGTCTATTATCTTTTCTTTCTTCCAGGCGTCGCCGAATGTGTAAAGGCATCCGTATATCCTCTTATACTTAGCGCACTCGGTGATCGTTGCCTGGTCAGCTGAGTCTATGAACACATTCTTGGCAAAGCCCCATTCTTTCCGGTTCCTGTCCAGGAAAGCTATGAGGTTTTTGACAGTGTCTGACGGTGCGATCGGCACTGACAGTTCCGCATTGTTATAGACTCTCTCATCAAGGACAACGCAGCGTCCCTTGTTTGTGATCCCGAGGAAGGACATTGCAATTGTATCCGGTGACTTCTGTGAGTATGATGTGTCGACCGCTGCCGAGAAGTACATAAACCTTTCTGTCCTGCGCAGCTGCTCCCTGGTAAGGCGCCGATCAGATTCTCTCGACTTGAACTGCTCTGCCCACGCCTTTGTTCTGACATGCTTCTTACGGTCGAAGTTGCTGAACACGAGCCCTGTTGCCTTGCCCCGCAGGCCCTGGATCTTATTCTTCCATAGCTTGGTCCCTACTGGCACATTATCCTTAATCCGCTTAACCTTCTCCGGAGTAAGAGCTATATTGTCCTCGAAATTGAAGAACCAGTGTGTCCATCCTTCTTTGGGATCCTCTTTCAGCTCTTCCAGTATCTCTACCGGAGTGCCGGCTCTCCATTCCGGGAGCGGCCTGCTGTGGTTGATATACTCGCTGTAAATAGGCAGCGACGGATCATCCGGATTCAACGTGCCAAGCAAATAATCGCAGCGCATGGACGCCTCTCTTACGAAGTCCATGTCTGCGATATTGATCTCGTCTATATAAAGGCATCCGTACTGGCCGCCCAGCGCCTTTTTCCATCTTTTGGCATCGCCATAGCCGAGGACCAGTATCTTCTTGTCTACTCCCGGAGCCGCGTGAAAAAGGATGTGCGGGAGCTTCAGGTCCTTGGTGCCATTGCCATTGTATTCTACAAGGACTCCCCACTCATCTCGGATCCCGTGGTCCTTGTCAATGATATTTTTTTCAATAGTGCCTGTATCCAGACCCGCTATGATATGCTGCTGTTTCGGGCTCTCAGCGACCTTGAGCATGAATTTGAAGATGCCGACTGTCGTCTTGCCCGCTGCCGTGACTCCTTCCAGGAATTCAACAGGCGCCTCATGATCTATAAATGCGTCGAACTTCTCTCCGACCCTCATCAGGCATCACCGTGCCTCTCCCTTCGCTGCTGGAGGAGCTCAGCAAGCTTTGACTGCTCTTCCTCTATCCCCGTGATCTCCAGTTTGTCCTTGAACATTCCGAGGTGCTTGCCAAGGAGTTCAAGCGCCCGGAGCTTATCGGCGAGTTTGATCTCTCTCTCAATCATGCTTCCTTTTTCACCATCAGACTGCTTGACCTTTACGCTCTGGATGCATGAAAGATCTTCTCTGCTTGCGTCTTCAAGTATGGATGCGTCATTGGTGTTGATTACATCCGCTGCATTCATGAATGCTATCTTCGCCAGTTCCTCTATCACTCTATCCTGACTTATGCCCGTCCGCCTTGAACGCTCTGCCATTGCCTGCGCTATGCTTTTGGAAACTGAAGTTTTCTGAAGCAGTTGGTATCCTATCTGTTCCGCACTATCATGCGAGAATCCGGCTCTAATAGCGGTGTAGAGCAACAAATTAAATCTCTTGGTGACCGCAGGATTGCGACAGATTAAAATTCCGTTTTCAACATTCTTGTCTGCTAGAGTGTGCCGCTTGACGCGGCGCACTTTTTTCTTGCCTGATTCAGA
>Ga0256404_1004124_pt1 | contig 27918 bp, 23 predicted proteins | sample RumenRJG_01DNA_FD_185990 | JGI IMG/M metagenome (GOLD analysis project Ga0256404, IMG submission 185990) | Bovine rumen microbial communities from Lethbridge, Alberta, Canada - RJG_01 | ecosystem: Host-associated > Mammals > Digestive system > Stomach > Rumen | place: Canada: Alberta | collected...
GCTAAGTTAACAGCCTCTTGCACAGCCTCTTGCGCTTTGATTGTAAATTTGTCGAATGTCATATTCGTTCTCCTTTCTTTCATGAATTGTTTCTAATCTCCGTCTATCAAAGGTTGTACCTAATTAGGAAATATGCCAATCTGTCAAATTAATATGTCAATTTGTCAATAAAGTAAAACAAATATACTCGCAATAGTTTATTGGAAACCATTAATAAATCAAGATGTCAATGAACCAATAAAATATTTGTATATTTCAATTAAATATTGTATTTTTGCAAGCGGTTGACAAAATGTCAACTAAGGGGTGCTAGAGCATTTGCTCATGCTGAGATTAAACCCATCGAACCTGAAACGGGTAATGCCGACGCAGGAAACAGGAAACCCTTAATGTATTAGTATTTTTTAAAAGGTAAACATGAAAAGTAAATTCATGCCATTAGTTGTACTTGCGTGTGCAACTATTCAAACTTACGCCGAGACTAAAGAGCCAGTCGACTCTCTAAAAGTCTACAGTTTACAAGGAGTACAGGTCACCGCTACCCGTGCTAACCAAGAAACACCAATTGCGTTCACATCACTATCGCAACAACAAATCAAAAATGTGAACTTCGGACAGGACATTCCCTATATTCTGTCATTAACTCCATCTATCACAACAACATCAGATGCTGGTAACGGTATAGGATATACTTCTATTCGCGTTCGCGGTATTGACCCTAGTCGCGTGAACATTACCGCTAATGGTATCCCTATGAACGATGCGGAATCCAGTCAGGTATACTGGGTTAACATGGGTGACTTTGCATCTTCTGTTCAGAACATGCAAATTCAACGAGGTGCGGGTACTTCTACCAATGGTTCTGGTGCCTTTGGAGCTAGCCTCAACATGCAGACAGAAAACATCGGTGTCAATCCTTTCTTTGGCATTGACATCTCTGCTGGTTCTTACTATAGCCATAAGGAGACACTGCGCTTTGGAACTGGACTCATAGGTGAACACTGGGGTATTCAAGGTAGACTATCGAATATCGGGTCTAAAGGATATCTCGACAGAGCTTCTACAAAACTGAACAGTTATTTTCTGCAAGGTGGATATTTCAGCGATAATACTATGATTAAATTTATCACATGGAATGGAACCGAGCAAACTTATCATGCTTGGAATTATGCTTCTAAGTATGAACAGAGCCTCTACGGAAGAACTTACAACAGTTGTGGTAAATACAAAGATGAAAATGGTGTCACTCAGTACTACAAAGATCAAAATGATAATTATCATCAACAGAATTATCAACTTATCTGGAATCAAATTCTTAACAACAATTGGAATTTCAGTACTGCACTACATTATACCAAAGGCTTCGGATACTATGATGAGTATAAGAAGGGACAAGATCTAAGAGATTATGGTCTTTCTGATATCGAATATACGACAGACCTTACTCGCCAGAAAAAGATGGCAAACGATTTCTATGGTGCTGTAGCTTCCATCAACTATAACAATAATAATGACTTTTCTGCAACTCTTGGAGGTGGATGGAACAAATATGATGGTGACCACTTCGGTATCGTGAAATGGGTTAAGAAGCCAGCTAAGACTTTCTACCCTAACTATGAATATTATCGCAACAATGCACTCAAGAGTGATTTCAATATTTATGGAAAGGCTCAGTGGGAATTCGTCAAAAACCTAAATGCGTATATCGATTTGCAGTATCGCCATGTTGGATACCGTCTACAAGATCCTAAAGAGAATTCATCTGCTGACAAGAGCGGCGCATATAAAATTCACGACGACTTCGACTTCTTTAATCCTAAATTCGGATTGAATTATCAAATCGACAATCACAGCAAGGCTTACTTCAGCTATGCCATCAGCCATAAAGAACCTACTCGTAATGACTATAAGAACAACAAGGTGGAGCATCTTCAGGCTGAAGGTCTACAAGACTTCGAATTAGGTTATAAGTATGAGAATTCTAACTTCTCAGCTGGCATTAATCTATACCATATGTATTATAATCATCAATATGTACTCACTGGTGCACTCAATGAAATAGGTGAAATGATTGCAAGTAACCGTAATTCCGGAAAGAGCTATCGTACTGGTATTGAGATGGAAACAGCATGGAAACCAGTTAATTGGTTCCGCTGGGATGTTAATGCGACATTGGCAAAGGCTATCAATAAGGATTGGACAATTACTGCTGATAAGTTAGATAAGGACGGTAACTTCATAACATACATTGATACTAATGATGATAACAAAGTAAAGAAAGTTACAGAGACTGTAAATTTGGGGGATACGCACACCACATTTTCTCCAGATTTCATCTTTAATAATATATTCACTTTCACTTATAAGGGATTCAACTTGAGTTTGCAAAGTCAATATATTGGCGAACAGTATCTCACAAACTCAGATTTCAAGAGTTATGTCACAACAGATGATGACAACAAAGAGGTAAACGTAGGAATGATGCTTGAGGGTTATTTCAATACAAACATTGATTTGAGCTACAACTTTGGTTTGAAAAAGTTAGGTATCAAGGATGCTAAGATTGGAGTTTCTCTATATAACATTTTCAATACAAAATATGACAACAACGGATGGGCAGATCCCCATTATAAGGTTGCAACAGACGGAAGCGTCACAGCATATACAGAAGGCGACCTTTATGAGGCTGGATTCGCTCCTTCTGCACCATTCAATTTTATGGCTCACCTGAGCTTAAACTTCTAATATGATAGAGTTTTTGACCAAAGATTGGTTAGATATACTTGGGACCATTATCGGTCTCATATACATCTATCAAGAATATAAGGCAAGTACTGCATTGTGGATCACTGGCATCATCATGCCAGTGGTCTATATGTTTGTATACTATGATGCAGGATTGTATGCCGATCTTGGCATACAGGTATACTATGCCTTGGCGGCAATTTACGGATATATAGCTTGGACTTTCTTCAAGGGGAAAAAAGAAGACGAAAAAAGCATGGAACGCCCTATTACTAGATTCCCAACAAAATACATCATCCCATCCTTATTGGTTTTTCTGATTCTGTGGGGAGGACTATATTGGATACTGGCCAACTTCACCAATTCAACAGTTCCAATATTAGATAGCTGGGGCAATGCACTAAGTGTCATTGGTATGTGGGCTTTAGCAAAAAAGTATATTGAACAATGGTGGATATGGATTGTAGTAGATCTAGAATTAGCAATATTATATGTATACAAAGATATCCCATTCACAGCATGCCTATATGCGATTTACGTGGTAATAGCCTTTGTAGGTTACAGAGAGTGGAATAGAAAAATGAAAGCAACTAAATCATAGAATATGCACAAACTTATTACAGAACTATCTGAATTCGATGCGATCGTACTGGCGAATGGTGAGTATCCTACTCATCATATTCCTTTATCACTATTGGGCCTATGCCATAACGTGGTGTGTTGTGATGGGGCTGGAGCAAAATATATTTCAAATGGCAAGATGCCTTTGGCTATCATTGGAGACGGTGACTCTCTACCATCAGAATTCAAAAAGAAACATCAGGAAATCTTTCATCATATTGCTGAACAAGAAGACAATGATCTGACAAAAGCAACACGCTTTATCATGTCTCAAACTCCAGCAAGATCGATTGCATATCTTGGAGCTACAGGCATGAGAGAAGACCATACTATTGCAAACATTTCATTGATGATGAGATACTACAAGGAATATCATCTCATACCTGTCATGATAACCGACTATGGATGGTTTATCCCAACATCAGGGAAACAAGTATTTGAAACTTTCCCTAGACAACAGGTCAGCATCTTTAATTTTAGCTGTAAACACCTAAATAGCAAAGGACTGAGATGGAATAGTTATGCTTACCAACAGTTCTGGCAAGGCTCTCTAAATGAGGCTATCAACAAAACGATAGAAATGGATGGGGACGGAGAATACCTCATGTATTTCACTTTTGATGCCAAAAAGTAAGCCTATAATTTATTTTTGTGTGGGAGCACAATGTTAAATAGTTACCAAAGTCACAAATTCATACAAAAAAGACACTTAAATAGTTGTGCAAACGATTGCCAAATATTATATTTGCAACAGAGTCAAGGCAAGACATCAAGCTAAGGCTCTTGGATTTAGAGAATAATTTTCGCATATATTTCTCTCTTTTTGAGAGGTCATTTGGTGGTTTCATTCGCCCGTGAGGGCCAATAAAAACTTGAGTTAATTTATTTTAGTAAGTATAATGTAAAATGCCGGATTCGTGAGAACCCGGCATTTTTGTGTTTAGCTAAAGCCTTGAAATATTATTTCTTCAATTTAAAAGAATTCTCTATACTTGATATTTCCTCAGCAAACTCTTTGTCCACCTTAAGACGTTTCTCCACAGCAGAACAACTATGAATAACGGTAGAATGGTCACGGTTACCAATCAATTTACCGATTCTACTTGCAGGCATACGAGTATACTTCTGAGAAAGATACATTGATACTTGACGAGCTACTACCAAATCACGCTTACGACTCTTACTATTTACAGACGATGCTGACACATCGAAGTGATTACATACAGAGCTGACAATGTCATCAACAGTCAGTGGTTTATTATCAATTTTTACAGCACGCTTGATACAACGTTCTGCAAGTTTAAGATTAATATCACCTCCATAGGTAATACTATATGCCAGCAATCCATTAATAACGCCCTGTAGATCTCTAACACTTCCATCTGCATTCTGCGCAATAAACTCTACGACATCATTAGGTATCTCAAGTCCATTCTTACGAATAAGTTCTTTCAGGATATCCACACAAAGTTGTGTATTAGGATTCTCCAACTCTGCTATCAATCCACAAGAGAATCTGGTAAGAAGACGATCAGGCATATCCTTCAAATCTACCGGAGGACGGTCACTGGCCAAAATTATTCGCTTACCATTCTTAAACAAATGATTAAAAATATGGAAAAAGGTATCAAGAGTCTTACCTTTACCCATCCATTCTTGGATATCATCCACGATCAACATATCAATCGTTTGATAGAATCCGATAAAATCATTTGTTTTATTATTAATCACGGCCTGTACAAATTGTACTTGAAACAATTTGGCACTAATATAGAGGACCCTCTTTTGTGGATACATTTGCTTAGTACGGTTACCGATTGCAGACACGAGATGAGTCTTTCCACAACCAGAAGGACCATAAATAAACAATGGATTAAATTGCGTCGTATTGGGATGTTCTGCGATAGAATAACCAATAGAACGAGGCAACTTATTACTATCACCTTCTATATAATTATTAAAAGTAAGATGAGGATTTAAGTTTGGGTCCAATTCAGGAACGACTTGATCCAAAACCGTCGGTCCTTGATTTGCCTTCACTCTAGGATTTTCCCTAACAGCATCAGTAGGATCAGCTTCTATGTCCTGAGAAATCTTATGTTCCTTATCTGTAACAATACGATAAGTAAGCCTCGTTTGTTCACCGAAGGTATTACGTAAAACCGTACTCAACAAATCTACAAAGTTCTGTTCCAAGTATTCGTACACAAACGGACTTGGAACTTGAACCAATAAAGTTCTCGATGTTTCATCAAACTTTTCGAAAACAATTGGTTTAAACCATGTATTATATTGTTGCTCTGAAACGTTCCCGCGAATGAGCGCAAGACTTTTGTCCCAAAGAGCTTTAGGACTAACTTCCATTCTATAAAATTATATATATTGTATGTCTCCCGACTATGTATAGTCTAAAATGCAACTGCAAAATTATAAAAGTTTTCTTAAATGAGCAAATTCTACTTTTTATACATCTTCAAGCAATAACACGTAACTTCCTAATAATAAAGCATTTAAAGGTTATTCTATATTTATGTAACAACTTTTCTAGTAGAGAAAATTGTAAGGTCTTGATATTTAAGAGAATAGAATAACTTATTCCGACTATTAACAAGATAGTGAAACATAACTATCACACCTTCAAAAAGTCCATAAACACAATATTTAAAGGCAACTTTTCGAAGGTGTGAAACAATTACAGTCTTATTTAGATAGAATTTAAATTAAATATTATTTATCTTTTCTTCCAAATAGTGAGAAATGAACATATCGCTTTGGATGAGCTTTAAGGTCGACGACGAGCGAATCTGCATTCCGAACAGTAGAATTCAAATGATTATAAAGACCAGGATCGTTCATCAACTTACCCAATGTTCCTTCTTTACTATTTAATTTCTCTGTAAATTCATGAGCACTTTCAAGGGTTGCATTAACTTTATTAAGAGTTTCCTGAACATCTAAAGAGGCTAAATTAGAAGTGAAATGATTTGTATTATCAAGAACTCGATTAGCCTTTCCAACGATTCCTGGAATATCTTTGTCAATCTGCGAAAGAATAGAATTCAGCCTTTGGGTAGAAACCGTCAAATTAGCCGTTGTATTTTGGATGTTATGCAATGAAGACGCTATCGCAGGATCCGCAAGCAAGATATTTACACTTGTGAGAATAGAATCTAGTTTAGGCATCATGTTCTCAATATAAGGAACCAGCGTTTTCAATTTTCCTAAAGCTCCATTATTAACATCTCCAACAATTGTCTGTCCTGGTTCTACCCTCTGACGAGGATTGTTCGCCAATAGCAAATTAACTTGCTGATTTCCCATCATGTCGGTAACGATCTCAGCAGAACTTCCCAAAGGTATTCGCAAGTCTTTACTAATTCCCGCTACAACCTTGATAGGTTCATTCTGTCCATAATCATAAATAATATCCTTGACACTTCCAACGCGGTATCCGTCTGCATAAATTGGAGTAGAAGGTGTAAGCCCGTTTATATTCTTAAAAGTTATATAATAGGTATCATCAGACTGAAAAACATTTATGCCTTTCAGGAAATTGATTCCCAAAAAGAGTATTACAATTCCAACAATTGCAACCAAAGCTATTTTTACTTCTCTTGTAAAGTACTTCATTCTAGTTATTTATTACGATTTGCTTTAAATTCACGTATTGCATCGTTTACATTACACTTCTTACCATCCTTGAATGCAATGATAAAAGACTCTGGGAATTTTTCCAGAAGTGTCTTACGAAGACGATATATTGCATTATAATCTGTAGAAGAACCCAAGGTATATTTGTACAATCCACCTTCTTGGTAAACTTCAAAATTATCTTCACCCTGGAAATGAGCATCACCTTTACTCAACTGTCGACTTGCCGCTAATATCTGTATTTTAAATACAGGAGCCGAAACATCAGCTGTCTTCTTTGCTGGCTGAGTAGCCGGTTTAACTTCTACTTCACTCTTCTTTACTGACGCTACAGGTTTCTTATACTTCTCAGGAACCACTTGTGGCATTTCTACCTTATCGACCTTTTCTACTTTGTAAGGAACTGCAAGATGAGAATCATACTTATTTTTATATCTTACAAAAGCGTTATAGAAACCACGACTATACAAGTCGACAGCCTCATTAGAATTCAAGAACTCTTCTTCATCCGGAGTAGAAATGAATCCCAATTCCATCAAGCAACTTGGCATAGAAGTCAGTCGGAGGACAGCCAGATTATTCTGATGCGCGCCACCATTTTGTCGTCCTGTTGCACTTACGATCTCATCCTGTAAGAAGCGAGCCAATTCAGTACTTTGCTCACGGTTCTTATCAGCTATGAATTCGAACATAATATCACTTTCTGGCGAATTAGGATTAAATCCTTTATACGAAGTCTTGTAATCTTTCTCAAGATAAATTACTGAATTCTCACGCTTGGCGATTTCCAAATTCATCTTTATTCCTTTATCACCTGTACGAGCTCCCATACCCAACGTCCACGTCTGATAACCATGGGCATAACTACCAGAACCTATGGAATTGATATGTACAGAAACAAACAAATCAGCATTATTTCTATTTGCATAAGCAGCACGCTCGCGTAGCTCAAGGAATTTATCCGTCGTACGCGTGTAAAGAACATTTACATCAGGACACTTTCTCTCAATATATTTTCCGAAAGCCAGTGCAAATTTTAGAGTTAAATCTTTCTCCTTGGATATCAAGCCCACAGCACCAGCATCATGTCCACCATGTCCTGCGTCAATAACCAAAGTAAATCGACGATTGGCAGCAAAGTCAACTGTCGAAAATATGATCAGAGTTATTATAGTTAATAGGATACGTTTACCCATATGTGTTGTTTTAATTGCAAAATTAAAAATTTTAAGCAGAAAACTATGAAGATTCTATCAGTTTTTATCATTTATTAAATGAACTTCCACCCCTGCTCCCGTACAGTCAGCCCCCATAGGAGGGTTCAATTTGGTTATACTTAAGTCTATGTCTTTAATCTCTGGGAACATATCAAACAAGTGTGCCCCTATTCTTTCGGCAACATGTTCCAACAAATTACTCGGTATCTTCATCTCACTAGAAACAACTTCGTAAACCGTTGCATAATTCAAAGTGTCTTCAACACTATCCGTATGCATCGCCTTCTCGATAGAACACCTTACTCGTAAATTTATAAGATAATCATTGCCTGTTAAACGTTCCTGCGGCAACACACCATGATAGGCATGAAACCGCAGTCCGTTTATCGTAATATAACTACTCCCTAATTTCATCATCCACAGCGACTTGCTCCACAATTAGTACAGATTAGGCAGCCCTCTTGGTATACCAGAGTTTCATGTCCGCATACTGGGCATTTCTGTCCCTTTGCCTTTGTACCGTCAACGATATATTTCTTAAGAGCACGCTCTACACCATTCTTCCATGTATTGATACTTTCATCTTTCAACTGAAGAGAGCCCACCAATTTGATGACATGGTCAATAGGCATACGATAGCGCAATACTCCGGAGATAAGTTTTGCATAATTCCAATATTCCGGATTGAATTTCTCACTCAATCCTTCTACCGTAGTCTTATATCCACGTTTATTCTCGAACTGGAAATCATAACGATGAGTACCGTCAGGATTTGTTTGCTTGATAATCTTACCATGTGTTACACTCTTTGGCAACATAATACCCTCGTCATCATCCTGAAGACCTGTAAAGATTTCATAAGGATAACCGTCCAGTAATCCTACAAAGGCAACCCATTTCTCTTTATTATTCTGGAAGCGAACGACATCACACAGGAGTTCTACAGGACGAACCTCCGTCACCTGAGGATGAGCACAAGGAGTTGTTTCCACATTATTTTCATTCGTCGCAGTACCTTGCTCTTGAGCTGTTTTCTTTTCTTTCTTTGATGCTGAGATCATAACACCAGACCGAGATCCATCTCGATAGATGGTACATCCCTTGCATCCACTCTTCCAAGCCTCAACATATAGTTTGTTAACCAATGCCTCGTCTACATCATTTGGAAGGTTTACCGTAACAGAAATGCTATGGTCTACCCATTTCTGGATGGCGCCTTGCATCTTAACCTTCATCAACCAATCTACATCATTTGCCGTTGCCTTATAATATGGTGATTTTGCAACCAACTCATCGATTTCCTCCTGACTGTATTTTTTCTTGGTGTCATAGCCATTGATTTCCATCCAAGTTAGGAACTTACGATGATAAACGATATATTCTTCGAAGCTATCGCCAACCTCATCCACAAAATCAACATGTACGTCCGTATCATTAGGGTTAACCTTACGGCGACGTTTATAGACAGGCATAAATACAGGTTCGATACCAGATGTTGTCTGGGTCATCAGAGAAGTTGTACCAGTTGGAGCAATTGTTAAGCAGGCAATATTACGACGACCATACTTTGCCATATCGTTATAAAGTTCAGGATCAGCTTCCTTAATTCTCTGAATAAAAGGATTCTTTTCCTCTCGCTTAGCATCATAGATTTCAAAGGCACCTCTTTCTTGAGCCATCGTTACCGTAGAGCGATAAGCATTCAAAGCCAATGTTTTATGCACTAATACAGAAAAATCGGTGGCTTCCTGAGTGCCATATCTCAACCCTAAGGCTGCGAGCATATCACCTTCTGCCGTAATACCGACACCAGTACGGCGTCCCATACCACTCTTGCGCTTGATTTTCTCCCAAAGATGAAGTTCTGCCTCTTTGACTTCCATATTCTGAGGGTCCTTGTTTATCTTTTCGATAATCAGATCGATCTTTTCCATCTCGAGATCTACGATATCATCCATGATACGCTGAGCGATCTGAACATGCTTCTTGAATTTATCGAAATTGAAACGTGCATTCGCTGTAAATGGTTGATCGACATAACTGTAAAGGTTGATACTTAAAAGTCGACAACTATCATAAGGACACAATGGAATCTCTCCACATGGGTTCGTACTAACCGTTCTAAAGCCTAAGTCGGCATAGCAATCCGGAATACTTTCACGGATAATGGTATCCCAGAACAATACTCCTGGCTCAGCACTCTTCCACGCATTATGCACGATTTTCTCCCAAAGTTTGCGAGCCGAGATTTCTTTCTTTACCTTAGGATTAGCACTATCTATAGGCCATTGCTGAACATAAGTCTTATCATCTACCGCAGCCTGCATGAATTCATCCGTCAACTTTACACTTACATTGGCGCCGGTAACTTTACCTTCTGTCATCTTGGCATCGATAAATGCTTCTGAATCAGGATGCTTGATACTTACAGATAACATCAAGGCACCACGACGACCATCCTGCGCCACCTCACGAGTGGAATTACTATACCGTTCCATGAAAGGAACTAATCCTGTAGAGGTTAATGCAGAGTTGTTTACAGGGCTACCTGCCGGACGAATATGGCTTAGGTCATGCCCTACTCCACCACGTCTCTTCATCAACTGCACTTGCTCTTCATCCACACGCATAATAGCTCCATAGCTATCGGCATCTCCATCAAGTCCTATCACAAAGCAATTACTTAAACTTGCTACTTGATGTAGATTTCCAATACCTGTCATTGGACTTCCTGCAGGAATAATATATCTAAAATGATCTAAAAGATCGAAAACTTCCTGAGCACTTAATGGATTGGGATATTTCTTCTCGATACGGGCAATCTCATTTGCGATACGCCAATGCATCTCTAAAGGAGATTGCTCATAGATATTCCCCAAACTATCTTTCATGGCATATTTATTGACCCAAACTCTTGCGGCCAATTCGTCACCTCCAAAATACTTCAAAGATGACTCAAATGCTTCTTCAAATGAGTATGTTTTAGTTTTTTCCATCTTTTGTTTGATATGCTTTTGTTTGCTTGCAAATATAGTCTTTTCTTTTCAGATAATGAAACTTTTTAGAGAATAAATCTGTTATATCGTGCATGAAAAATTTCTCTTTTAGAAAACTTTCATCCTAAAATGTTTTTTAAAGTTGAACAAAAACATCAACTTCCCCGTATCTTCCCATATTCATACTTATAATCGTTTCATCTGAATTTAGACAAAGAATTTGTTTTATTCAAATATATATTATATTTTTGCATATGAAAAACAAAATAGATATGATGACTATTAAACAAAGAAAAAGTATTCGAAAATATTCACAACAAGCCGTCTCTGATGAACTATTATATAAACTTATCGAAGAGGCGGAACAGACACCGACAATGGGTAACCTACAACTCTACAGCGTCATCGTTACAAAAAGTAAGGAGGGCAAAGAGGCTTTAGCTCCTGCTCACTTCAATCAACCTATGATAACAGAGGCCCCTGTAGTGTTAACAATATGTGCTGATTTCAGACGTACGACAGTATGGGCTGAAAACAGGAAAGCTAATCCTGGCTATGATAACTTTTTAAGTTTCATGAATGCTGCTACTGATGCACTTCTTTACACCCAATCTTTCTGTAACCTTGCCGAAGAATCTGGATTAGGAACTTGTTTCCTTGGAACAACAATATATATGCCTCAGATGATTATCAACATGCTCAAACTACCAAAACTCGTTTTCCCTGTTGCGACAATTACACTTGGCTGGCCTGATGAGAATCCTAAACAGAGCGACCGTCTTCCACTAAAGACGATTGTACATCAGGAACATTTTGATGATTACAATTGTGAAAAAATCAATGAGGCATACGCATACAAAGAATCTTTGGAGGAGAATATTAACTTCGTGAAGATAAATCAAAAAGAAACGCTCGCTCAGATATTTACGGACATACGATATACTAAAAAAGATAATGAGGCGATGTCGGAGGGATTGATCAAGGCTCTACGAAACCAAGGATTTCTAGATTAATTTCAATTCTAATATACACATACAGAATTCACTAAAATAAACAAAATATACCACTAAATGATTGGAGGATATCAATTTTCTTGTCGTTTATCATATCAGGAAAGGATATCTTCCATTTTAACTTGAAAATAAGAACAGCACTAAAAAACATTTCTATTATCATGAAACATAATAAAGATATTAACTTATTTAGAAGCATCCTGATAAGTTTGGTGATTCTTGTACATATCGCTAACTTCGGCCACACATATCCATCTGTAAAGAGTTCTATCTTATCGTTCTTGATGCCTGCCTTCTTAATGCTAACTGGCTATTTAGTGAATATCAACAAATCAATAAAAGATTTTGCCCAATACATATTGAAAATATGGTTACCATATATGTTTTTTGTCATTGGCTATGCTATTCTATCGCTACATCTTCCCGTTAGCGACGGAATAAAAATACTAGACACACCTACTATCTTGAATATTCTCTTCATAAAATCTATTGGCCCTTATTGGTTTCTTCATGTCATGATGGTTTGCGGAATCATATATTACAGTATATTCCGACTTTTCCATAACTCCAACACCATAACCAAATATTCTTTATTTGCAACAGCAATCATCTTGATTTCATTTCTAACTCCATTTTTAAATATCAAAGCTGCTATTTATTATTTTATCGGAGTAGGAATAAAGCATTTTATTGGAGACTTCTCTCTAATATACAGAAAAAGTCTATGGCCGATTATTCCTTTTAGTCTATTGATTACAAGAACGGATTATCATGATTGGGGAACGATATCTGTTTTAGTATGCGTGATTTCATTCTTCTGTTTCTCATCCTTTTTCATTTCATTTCTAAAAGAAGGAAAAGTCAAGTCGCTATTAGAATATATAGGAAGGAACACATTCCCTATTTATGTCTTCCATCCTATATTTACGATGCTATCTAAATTTTTATTACCAGTTTTCAGATTAGACTCTACAGGAATTATCCATGCCATATCTACGGTAGTGATTGGTATCATAGGAAGTCTTTGCATGGCGAGATGTCTAGATTTACTTCATATATCCTACTTATTAGGAAGAAAAAAGATATTAAGATAGATGCAGTTAACTTCGTTGGCTTACGCAGTTAACTTCGTATCCCTACGCGAATAACTTCGTAAGCGTATGCAGTTAACTTCGTAAGCCAACGAAGTTAACTGCATAAATCGCATATATTTTACTCAACAACAATCGGCTTATATTTAGGTACCAAGGCCTTCATAATACTCCAACCTAAAAGATAGGCTACAGAACATATACTAAACACGATCATATATGCTGCCGGTTTCCCGTTAAAGCCCATAAAAGTAAAAGCATCTCCCTGTGCAGCTGCCCAAGTAAAGAATGCACCAGAACCGCGATTGATCGCAAAAGAGCCTAGACCGCCTGCCATTGCTCCTATACCTGTGATTGAGGCAATGGTGGACTTTGGAAACATATCACCTATTGTGGAATATAAATTTGCTGACCATGCTTGATGGCCGGCACCTAATAGACCAATGATGATAGCTGGCCACCATGCACTATACTGACCAAGGGGTTGTGCTAACAATCCTAAAACCGGGAAACAGGCAAAGATAAGCATAGCACGCATCCTGCCTATATATGGATTCATACCTTTCTTATCTACAAAATAAGTTGGAAGATATCCTCCTCCAATAGACAAAACTGTCACAATAACGTAAAGGGTGAAAATAAGAGCTATTCCCATCATCGAATCTGATGTATATCCGTACTGGTCTGAGAAATATGCTGGGGCCCAGAAGAGGAAGAACCACCATACACCGTCTGTAAACAGTTTACCGACGATAAAAGACCAAGTCTGTCGGAAGGTAAAACACTTGAGGAGTCCAATGGTTTTCTCTTCACATTCTTCCTTTTTTGCTACTTCTTCCGGATTTTCTGTAGTCTCATCCTGGTATATATAATTCAACTCGGCCTCGTTAACGTATTTACTACTATGAGGATGATCATAAAGAACTATCCAGAACCCCATCCACACGAAACCTAAAACACCGATGATGACAAACGCCATTTCCCATCCACATACGCGCGCTAACAATGGGATAACAGCAGGAGCCGCTAATGCGCCAACAGAGGCTCCGCTGTTAAAGATTGACGTTGCAAATGCACGATCTTTCTTTGGGAAATATTCTGCTGTAACCTTTATGGCTGCAGGAAAATTACCGGCTTCACCGACAGCAAGTACAAGACGACATGACAGAAATAAGAATACACTAATCGTAGCGATAGCTACTGCAGCATCAGAGCCTGCACGAACCATACGTAGTGCCTCCAACGAGCCATAACCTTCTACTTGCATGGCAACCCATCCACATCCAGCATGAAGACAGGCTCCTAATGACCATACGAATATTGCGATAAGATAACCTTTTTGGGTTCCCATCCAATCGATAAACTTACCTGCAAAAAGGTTGGCTACTGCATAGAATATAGAGAACCATGCTGTGATTATTCCATAATGTTCATCCGTCCAATGAAACTCTGGGGATATAAAATCTTTCCATGTCAAAGAAAGAACCTGACGATCCATATAGTTTACAGTTGTCGCTAGAAATAGCAATGCACAAATCACCCAACGGAATTTGGACATCTGAGAATGTTGAATAGTATTATTCATGGTTTACTTCTCTTAAGTTTTGATTTATTTTATATTAGTAGTTTTTATATAGATTTGTTGCAAATATACTGATTTTTTCTTAAATGACAATATGTTTATAGTAAGTTTTGCTTCTTCTTAAAATAAAAATAGGACGAAAGAAATCTTTCTTCCGCCCTATTACTCTATACAGTTACTTTTAATTAATCTTGAAAGTAAATTCGCTTTACTCGATTGCTAATACCTGTCATAACTTCATAAGGTATAGTGTCTAAAATATCACTAAGTACGGTCACTGGTAGATGATCTCCAAAGATTTCTACGCTATCACCTTCCTTACAGTCAATACCCGTAACGTCTATCATACAGACATCCATACAGATATTACCTACATATTCTGCTTTCTTACCATTTACTAGGCAATAGCCATGACGATTGCCTAGATGACGGTTCAAACCATCTGCATATCCTATTGGTATAGCTGCTATCACACTATCTTTATCCAATATTGTCTTTCTGCTATATCCAATGCTATCACCAGCAGGGACATTTCGCAACTGGAGAATCGTGGTCTTCAATGTACTTACATTATGGATGGTTTCATTATTACGAGAATTAATTCCATAAAGACCGAGTCCTAATCGACACATATCCAACTGACGCTCTGGGAAATGCTCTATACCTGCGGAATTATCTATATGACGAATTATCTTATGCTCAAAGGCTGACTGTAATTTCTTACTACCTTCATCGAACAGTGCGAACTGCTTGGCTGAGAATTCATCAAAGTCATCACTATCACTTCCTACGAAATGAGAGAATACCGAACGTGGAATGATGGCATTCTGATGTTTCAACCGATCTATAAGTCTATCCATATCATTCTTTGGATCAAACCCTAATCGATGCATTCCTGTATCCAACTTAATATGTACAGGGAATCCTGTGATACCTTCTTTTTCTGCTGCCTTGATCAAAGCTTCCAACAAACGGAATGAGTAAACCTCCGGTTCAAGATCATAGTCGAACATGGTCTTGAAAGCTGTCATCTCCGGATTCATTATCATGATATTTGATGTAATACCATTTCTACGAAGGGTTGCGCCTTCATCTGCTACAGCCACGGCAAGATAGTCCACGCGATGATCTTGTAATGTCTTTGCTATCTCTACGGCACCCGCACCATAACCATCGGCCTTGATCATACAAACCAGTTTGGTATCTGGTTTCATGAAAGAACGATAATAGTTCAGATTCTTTACTACGGCATTCAGGTTTACCTCAAGTGTTGTCTCATGTACTTTCTGTACTAACAGCTCGGTTATCTGGTCGAAACCAAACTGACGGGCTCCCTTCAAAAGTATTACCTCATCTCGTAAAGACTGGAAGACTTCGCTATGAATAAACTGCTCAACACTATTAAAGAAGAATTTCTCGGCAATTTGTATCTGAGCACTCTGGGATGAGATCTCGGGACCAATACCAATAAACTTAACAACACCACGCTTACGTGCCAAATTGGATACTTCGGCATAAAGTTGTTCTGCCGCTTCACCACTCTGCTGAATATCACTTAGGATCAAAGTGTGTCGACAACCTTTATGGTCTGGACGACGATTCATAAAATCTAGTGCAATATCTAGAGAGTTTATGTCTGAATTATAGCTATCATTAATCAGTGTACAACCATGCTGACCTACTTTCACCTCTAGACGCATTGCTATAGGCTCCAACTGTTGCATACGCTTATTAAGTTCTTCAGCACTCAATCCAAGTTTTAATGCAACAATCGCACATGCTATTGAGTTGAAAACAGAAGCCTCATCTATAAAAGGAATAACATATTCTGATTCCTCTCCACCTTTATAGATGTATTTGATCTGGGTCTGGGTTTCTTTCTTCTCTATCGACTTAATGAACATTGCCGATTTTTTATCTTGAAGAGACCATCCGAGGCGCTCCTGTACTTCACCATTAGGCAACACTTCATCGACCTTTTCCAGTTCATTTCGAACAATCTCATCATCTGCATTATATACTACAGTCTGTGCATCATGGAAAAGAACTAACTTCTCTCTGCACTTTTCTGCCTTTGACTCAAAATTACGCTGGTGAGCTTCGCCTATATTTGTTAATATGGCTATCGTTGGCTGGATAATGTCACGCAAGGCTAACATCTCGCCCGGCATACTGATACCGGCCTCGAAGACTCCCACCTGAGTCTGTTCTGTCATCAACCAAACAGAGAGAGGTACTCCAATCTGTGAATTGTAGCTACGAGGACTACGGGTGACGTACATACTTGATGATAACAATTGATACAACCACTCCTTGACCATGGTTTTTCCATTAGAGCCTGTTATACCAACAATTGGAATATCAAATTCATCACGATGGCGTTCCGCAAGACGCTGTAATGCTTCTAAAGTATTTACTACTTTCAGGAAATTTGCCTCCGGATAATCAGAAGCATATCCCTTAGGAACATCTGTCACAACAAAGTTTTTCACACCACGGCGATATAACTCTGGTATGTAATTATGACCATCATTACGCTCTGACTTCAAAGCAAAAAAGAGTGTTTCCTCAGGGAAACATAAGGAGCGACTATCGGTTAAAATGAAACCGATATTGGCATCCCTATCACCATAACGACGCGCACCTATCAGTGTGGTTACTTTTTCGATAGTATATATCATTTTTTTGTTTTTATTTCTTGAATGCAAAGGTAGGGTATTTTTTCGAAAGAGCCTCTACTTTTAACATGGTTTTAGTCATAAACATCTTATATTCTTCCGATTCGGGATTAAATGGTTTATGACCTAATGCTTCTTTTATAGGCTTCCACTCTCTCAAAAACTCTTGTGTTTCTTTGCCAAAATAAATTTCAGAGAAGCGTTGCCAAATATATTCTACGGCTTGATCTGATGGATGAAGCATATCTTCTTTGTAAAATCTGTAATCACGTAATTCGTCATTTATAATTTCATAAGCTGGGAAATATTCTACTACCCCATCAAAGGCTTTTACCAGTTGGTCTGTGGCTAGCATTAATATTGCCTTAGAGAGTTGACTCTCGTGATAACCATATTTTCGATATCGAATTGGACTTACCGTGACAATGACATGGACATCGGCATTTTCTGTCTGCAATTCCACGACGGCTTGCTTTAGGTAATCGAAACATTCTTCTACCGTTAGTTTTTTTTCTTCAAACAGTTTTTGTGGACGTTTCGCACAATTATCAACGATCTCTCCTGTTTCCTTTAATATATACACATGGTTGGTTCCTAATGTAAATATCGCTACATTAGGTTTCTCTTCCTTGACCTTGTGTACTGTATGCAATATACTCGCAGGATTGTACATTACCCCGCAAGGATTTACTATTGCTTGGAATTGTTCCTCACAGAAACGATGTCCTAAGTTATCTGCAAAACAACTTCCTACGAAAAGCATTTTCTCGCACGGAGGTATTTGGAAACATGACTTGGGAATATCAACAATTGTTCTGAACTCCATAAAAATATATTTTCTAGTATAAATAAAAAAAAGACTCGTCTCCACCATATTGGCGAAGACGAGACTATCATTCGTCAAAGTTGTATGCTAACTCAAACTTCTATACTTATTTCTCAACTGCTTCTATACTTTTCTTCTTTTTCTTCCATTCTGTATAGCATGCAAATAGCACAAGAAGTATCAGAACCAAATAACCGACATAAGCTACAGTCTCGGTTTCTGCTACTGAAGATGGATGGAAGTCAAGAATGACCTCGTGTTTTCCTGCCGTTATATTGAGAGCTCGAAGTACGTAATTTACACGACCTAATTCTACCTTCTTCCCATCTACAGTTGCTGTCCAACCTGGATAATAGATTTCTGAGAATACAACGACACCTCCTTGATTCGAACTTACCTTATAGGTCAAGTGATTAGGTTTATAGTCTGTTATCTGTACGATAGAATTGTTCGTCTGTTTCTTAGCTTGTCCTAATACGTTTTTAAACTTCTTATCTGCTACAGCCACATGACGAAGATCTATCTTTCCAAGTTGTTCCAATTCCTCATTGGCATTATTCACATAGGTAATATGATCTATCAACCAAGCATTCCCATAAACATAAGGATTTTGTATAGGGACAGTCTGTCCACCTTGCAATGGGAAAATGAAATACTTGGCATTCAGCATGTTCAGTACAGGGAATACGTCATTACCGTCTACCTTGGTCATATCTCCACCGGCTTCAGAAACTGCTTTCATGATTTTCTGCATCTCTGGAGAGATATAAGCATCTATCAATTCTTGATATCTGCGTAACTTTGCTGCATGATATCCACCTATACTCTTATGATAATAAGAGGTTTCATTTTCGTTAAATGTATTCGATGCTAAATTCAAAACACGATAATCCAAACTCTTGTCACGCAATATCTGCTTATCTGTTTGCGTCATAGGTTGAGCTTGCTCACGTACACTTGCCTCTACAAACATATCGTCATTCAGATATCGTTTGTCTACCTGCCACATGTCAATAAGACAAAGAATTGCAACCGCTGCTGCCATGTATTCTGCCTTAAGTCGCTTGGCCTTATAGAGTAATACAAATATAGAACCTATAAGAATAATCCAGAATGAACGCCAGCAATCAGCTGTAAACATGGCAATTCGCATCTCACGAAGATTATTCAGCAATGGCCCCAAATATTCTTGTGGAATCTGCTTCAAAGCTTGCATCTCACTAGACGATACAAAATCGCTAAAGAACACATTTGGCATCAATGCAAAGAGTACACATATACCCGCTGTCATAGCAAAACTTGCATAGAAACATTTCATTTTCTTCGAGAGCACTTCGGGATGGTCTACAACTTCCTTCAATGCCATCATCGCAAGCAATGGTATTGTAAATTCTGCAATTACTAGGATTGATGCAACGGTTCTAAATTTGGCATACATCGGAACATAATCCAAGAAGAAGTCTGTAAATGGCATAAAATTTCTTCCCCATGACAATAGAATCGACAATACTGTTGCTGCCAAAAGTGCCCACTTCATTGGTCCTTTCACAATAAAAAGGCCAAGAATGAATAACATCAAAACAAAGGCTCCAACATATACAGGACCTGATGTACCAGGCTGTTCTCCCCAATATTGTCCCAACTGTTGATATATCTGCATAAACTGCGGATCTGCTTTCGACATTGCCGTCTCATTCTGTGCAATAGGCACAGAGGCTCCACCCTTCGTATTTGGAACCAACAGTGTCCAAGTTTCATCAATGCCATAACTCCACTGTGTAATGTAATCACGATCAAGGCCACTACTCGTTTGATTCGCTGAGTTCTTCTTGACAAGTTCACTCTTGCCTCGCATACTCTCTTGAGAATATTGCCATGTGTGATATAGATTTGACAGGTTAAGAGCGATTGCGATTGCAGCACCTACAACACACACTCCTGTGGCCTTAAAGAATCTATCCATCTTCTTGTCTTTAATGGCTTGTACCAAATAAGCCAGAATCATAAAGAAGATAATAAACAGGTAGTAATATGTCATCTGCACATGATTGGCTCTCACCTCAAAAGCAGAGAATACTGCAGTAAGCAACAATCCCCATAGATATTTACCACGATAAGCCATCACTATACCCGCAATCATTGGTGGCAGATAAGCCAAAGCCATCACTTTCCAAATATGACCTGCAGCTATAATAATTAAAAAGTAACTGGAGAATGCCCATATTATAGAACCTAACACCGAAAGGGAGCGACGGAAATCAAACGCACGTAATAATATATAGAATCCTAAAAGATAGGCAAAAAGATACCATACATTCTCTGGCAACCACAAATGGTATGCATTCATCACTTGGTCCAGTATCGATGCACTTTTATACGATGGGGACAACTGATAGGTTGGCATACCACTAAACACAGAATTGGTCCAACGAGAATGCTCTCCTGTCTGTTGTTGGAAAAGAGCTGTTTCTTGTCCTGCTCCAACACCAGCTGAACTATCATGACGATACAAAATACGACCATCCATATCAGCCGGCATGAAATAAGCAAAAGAAATTACAATAAAAACAAATACTGCCAGAATATCCAACAGATATTTTTTGAATGCTTTCATATATTATAAACGTTTATATTTCTAAAAATCAAGCGCAAAGATAGTGCAATTCCAAGACAATACAAAATAATTTTTGTAATTTTGCATCCAAATAATATAAAGCATTATGAAAATAGGTATTATTGTTGCGATGGATAAGGAATTCGCGCAACTAAAGACTCTTCTTGACGATTCACGAACAGAACGCCACAATCATAAAGATTTTGTTATCGGAGAAATCGGTAACAACGAAATCATTATGCAGCAATGTGGAATTGGCAAAGTGAACAGTACTATTGGTGCTGTAGAGATGATTGATAATTATCATCCTGATCTTGTCATTTCTACCGGTGTTGCCGGTGGAGCCAACATAGAACTGAATCCACTTGATATTGTTGTCGCTTCAGAATGCGTATATCATGATGCATACTGTGGAGACGAAGTCGAATTCGGACAAATCATGGGTATGCCTGCACGATTTAAAGCTCCAAATGAGTTTATTGAAAAAGCTAAAGAAACTGAGCCAAACATTCACATTGGTCTTACCGTAAGCGGTGAATGGTTTGTAAACTCTAAAGAAAAGATGCAAGAAATTCTCAACCATTTTCCAAATGCTATGGCTGTTGACATGGAGAGTTGCTCTATAGCTCAGACATGTCATATATACAAGACTCCTTTTATTTCATTCAGAATTATCAGTGATGTACCCCTGAAAGATAATAAGGCACAGATGTATTTCGACTTTTGGAATAAAATGGCAGAAGGAAGTTTCAATGCTACTAAAAGATTTTTAGAAGCTTTATAATAAAACGATAATATCTATTAGAATTATGAATAAGATTCCTAGCTTCACTATCAACCACGAGAAGTTACTCCGCGGTATTTATGTAAGTCGTAAAGACGAGGTTGGCAATGATATCATTACAACTTTTGATATCAGAATGAAAGAGCCTAATCGCGAGCCTGTTCTTCACAATGGTGCTATCCACACCATAGAGCATCTAGCAGCAACATATTTGCGCAATGATGCGGAATGGAAGGATCGTGTCATTTATTGGGGGCCAATGGGATGTCTTACAGGAAACTACCTTTTATTAAAGGGTGATTTGGAAAGTAAGGATATTGTAGAACTCATGAAACGTACTTTTAAATTCGTAGCTGACTTCGATGGCGAGATTCCTGGTGCCGCTGCAAAAGACTGTGGTAATTACTTACTGCATGATCTTCCTATGGCAAAGTATGAGGCTAAAAAGTTTCTTGAGGAGGTGCTCAATAATATCACTGAAGCAAATTTGGTTTATCCAGAATAATAAATTCCACCAAACATAGTAAAGGCTGCACCTTCTTGGCACAGCCTTTATTATATTGATCAATATTATAAATCAAATTTATATCCCACCGTAAAGAAAAAAGCTTTATTCTTTACTTTCTCTGAAATATCCGTTGTAGCATAATTACCTAAATCTATATTGTAACGTGCATCAAGTACTACATTCTGGTATTCATAAGAAACTCCAACAGGTATTGACACACTCAAATTTTTCAAAGTGTTCTTGACATTCTGATTCACTTTATAGTGATTCAGCAATTCACCCTCTTTGTTCTTATCAAAGTTTATAGTCTTCTCATTTGTTTCCTTATTTGTTATTTCTGTAAAGGAAGTTTGCTCGTACTTATAATGTGCAGAAGTAAGAATTCCCAATTGAATACCAGTATTTACAGAAAATCCTTTAGCAACATAAAGATGAGCAACTAAAGGTATATTAAGATAATCAACATCATTATAAGCATTTTCAATAAGTTTTACCCACGTAACATTTTCCTCTTGGGGGTATTCTTCAGCGTCATCTGTATATTTACATCCTTGACGAGTATAGAAAGCACCTAACGAAATAGCCACTTTATCAAGAATTTGGTATTGTGCATCAACACCCACTATAAAATCGGAATTATACTTAGAACTGATTTTATGTTCTGGAACACCATCTAGCAAAGACACTTTATAATAATCTTGCCCGGTCATGTTAGCAATACAAACTCCCACACGTGGTATAATAGAGAATGTACCCACTCTGTTCTGAGCATCAATTCTCAAAACAAACACTATTAATGCTATTAATAAAAAAAGACGTTTCATAAGAATCTAGTTTTTCTTACAAAACGTCTTTAAGTATTGTTTATTGTGTCAAATTAATCCTTATTTGAACGTTTACGCTCCAAATGATCAAGAACAATCTTACGCATACGCATATTCTCAGGAGTAACTTCAACATACTCATCTTCCTTAATATACTCCAAGCACTCCTCCAAACTCATCTCTACCTTAGGAATCACACGAGCTTTCTCATCAGAACCTGAAGCACGAACATTGGTAAGCTGCTTAGCCTTAGTTACATTGATAACCAAATCGTTATCATGAACATGCTCACCAACGACCTCACCAGCATATACTTCTTCTCCTGGATCGATAAAGAACTTACCTCGATCCTGAAGTTTGTCGATAGAATAAGCATAAGCTGTACCTGTCTCCATAGCTATCATACTACCATTTGTACGACGTACGATCTCACCCTTATAAGGTTGGTACTCCTTGAAACGGTGAGCCATAATAGCCTCACCCTGGGATGCTGTCAACACATTGGTACGCAAACCGATAATACCACGAGAAGGAATCTCGAAAGTGATATTCACACGATCACCCTCTGTATCCATACCGATAAGATCACCCTTACGACGGGTAACCATATCTACCATTTTACTGCTGAATTCCTGAGGTACGTTAATTGTCAACTCCTCTATAGGTTCGCACTTCAGACCATCAATCTCCTTATAGATAACCTGAGGCTGACCTACCTGAAGTTCATAACCCTCACGACGCATAGTCTCGATAAGTACAGAAAGATGAAGCACACCACGTCCACTAACGATCCAACGATCTGTATATCCCTCAACAGGACGAACACGAAGCGCAATATTCTTTTCAAGCTCCTTATCCAAACGCTCTTGAATATGACGGCTAGTACAGAACTTACCCTCACGACCAAAGAATGGAGAATCGTTAATAGTGAAAAGCATACTCATAGTAGGCTCATCAACAGCAATAGGAGGAAGAGCTTCTGGATTTTCCCAATCAGCAATAGTATCACCGATTTCGAAATTCTCCAAACCGATTACAGCACAAATATCACCAGACATTACAGAATCGGTCTTCTTATGTCCCATACCCTCAAATGTATGGAGCTCCTTAATCTTAGTTCTTTCCTTAGAACCATCGCGATGACAGATTGTGATATTCATACCATCCTTTAATACACCACGATGAACTCGGCCTACAGCAATACGACCAGTATAACTAGAATAATCCAAAGAAGTAATCAACATCTGAGGTGTACCCTCTAGAATCTTTGGAGCTGGTATTTTCTCAATGATTTCATCAAGTAGATATTCAATATTGTCTGTAGGAGTCTTCCAATCTGCCGACATCCAACCATTCTTTGCAGAACCATATACTACAGGGAAATCAAGTTGCTCCTCAGTAGCATTTAAGTCGCACATCAAATCAAAGACCATCTCATAAACCTCTTCAGGACGACAGTTCGGCTTATCCACCTTGTTTACGACAACAATAGGTTTCAAACCTAACTGGAGAGCCTTTTGGAGCACAAAACGTGTCTGAGGCATAGGTCCCTCGAACGCATCAACGAGCAACAAGCAACCATCAGCCATATTAAGAACACGCTCAACCTCACCACCGAAGTCCGAGTGTCCAGGAGTATCAAGTATATTGATTTTTACACCTTTCCAATTGATAGATACATTCTTCGAAAGAATGGTTATTCCTCGCTCACGCTCCAAATCGTTGGAGTCAAGAACTTCGCCACTGTTATCCTGTCCCTCACGGAAGAGCTTACCAGCGAGCATCATTTTGTCGACCAATGTTGTTTTACCGTGGTCAACGTGTGCAATAACTGCAATGTTTCTAATGTCTTGCATTTGTTTTTTACCTTAAAAGCCTTTATTTTGGGTGCAAAGATACAAATAATATTGGAAATATTTGCATAATAAGAAGAAAATAAGTACCTTTGCACCGCATTTTCGGAAAATCCGATGCATTCGACAGCGTAAATCAGTTGTGATTAAGACTGACAAGCGCCCGAAGGATGTAATTTGCAAACAATTTTTTAATCAGATTTATTATGTATTTAGACAACGCTAAGAAAGAAGAGATCTTCGGTAAGTATGGTAAGTCAACAAAGGATACTGGTTCTGCTGAAAGCCAGATTGCATTGTTCACATTCCGTATCAAGCACCTTACAGAGCACGTAAAGAAGAACCACAAGGACTTCGTTACTACTCGTTCACTTACTCAGCTTGTAGGTAAGCGTCGTGCTCTCCTTGATTATCTTTACGATCGTGACATCGAGCGCTATCGTGCTATCATCAAGGCTCTTGGTCTTCGTAAGTAATCTCTTTAGAGATAAGAAATTAAAAATCCCGGTATCATTGATATCGGGATTTTTTATATAAACCTAAGAATAATTACTCGTCTGAATATATTTCCTTTAAAGGTATCATTACAAAGTCACGCTCATGCATTAATGGATGAGGAATCTTCAAATCTGGCTGATCAACATGTAGATCATCATACAACAAAATATCAATATCGATGATTCGATCTTCATACTGTCCATCATGACTTTTGTTCAATCGTCCTAACGAGCGTTCTATCTTTTGTGTCGTTTCCAGCAACTGCTGGGGCGCCAACATAGTCTCTACTAAGACACAACAATTTAAAAACTCATTAGGGGAATCAAAGCCCCATGGTTCTGTTTCATAAAGAGTTGATTGGCGAATAACAACACCAATCAACTCCCCTATTTTTTCAATGGCTTCATGTATGATCCTCTTGCGATTACCAATATTGGAGCCAAGACTAAGATATACCTTATGCATTATTAATCGTTGACGATTAGCAAGCTGTCGCCATAACAACCAAACTTATATCCATTCTTCACAGCCAACTTATAGCATTCCATAACGGCATCATATCCCCCAAAAGCAGCTGTACTCATCAACAAGGTAGACTCCGGATGATAGAAATTAGCAACCATAGAATCAGCAAAACCGAAATCATATGGAGGGAAGATAAACTTATTTGTCCATCCCTCAAATTCCTTCAACAATCCATCTGTACCAACAGCGGTTTCTGTAGCCTTTATGACACTACATCCAACAGCACAGATATGATGCCCCTTCTTCTTTGTATCATTTACGATATCGCACGCTTCTTTGGTAACAAACATCTGCTCAGAATCCATCTTATGCTTTGTCAAATCTTCCACTTCTATTTCATGGAAATTTCCTAAGCCACAATGTAAAGTAATGAAAGCAGAATTCACACCTTTAATTTCCATACGTTTCAGCAACTCACGACTGAAGTGTAAACCTGTAGAAGGTGCTGTAACAGCTCCCTCATTCTTAGCATAGACACATTGGAACTGTTCCAAGTCTTCTTCTGTAGCATGATGATCTTCACGATTGTCTATGATATAGCGTGGCAGCGGAGCTTCACCAAGTGCGAACAGGTTGTTCTTGAATTCCTCATGAGGACTATCATAAAGAAATCTTAGAGTGCGGCCACGAGATGTTGTGTTATCAATAACCTCAGCAACCATAGAACTCGTATCATCAAAGAAAAGTTTATTTCCAATTCGAATCTTACGAGCAGGTTCTACCAACACATCCCAAAGACGCATCTCCTCATTCAATTCACGGAGAAGGAAAACTTCTATCTTAGCATCTGTCTTTTCTTTTGTTCCATAAAGACGAACAGGAGAAACCTTAGTATCATTGAAGACAAAAGTATCACCCTCATCGAAATAATCTATCACATTACGGAATTCCAGAAACTCTCCTTCAATAGGATTACCATCAGCATCCTTTTTGAACATTTCAATTTCTCCAGACTTCTTATGCAATACCATCAGACGTGCCTCATCACGACGAGTAACACAGAATGTTTGCTTTGTGCCATCAGATCTTTCGATGGTATGCTCTACACTATGTGGATACAATGCCACTTGATCTAAAGGCAATTTGAATTTAAATTGTGATAGTTTCATATTATATAAGTCTCCTTTCAAGTAAATTGCTTATGTTTATAAATTTTCTTCTAACCACTGTTCAAACTGATCGTATACAATACAGTCTTCTACTCTAACTTCGCCGACTCGAGTTCTGCGCAGAGCAGTAAGATAAGCTCCGCTTTTAAGAGCACGACCAATATCGCGAGCCAAAGCTCTTATATATGTACCTTTTCCACATTCCACCCGAATACTCATCTGCATGGTTTCAAGATTGAAATCGGTAAGTTCTATATCTTCTATATGTACCGTTTTAGGCTTAAGTTTGACGTCTTCACCAGCACGTCGCAAAGCATAAGCACGCTCTCCGCCCACTTTCACAGCACTATAGGTAGGAGGCACCTGTTCTATATCACCAATAAACGATTTAAGCACCTCAAGTATTCCCTCTCGTGTAATCTGTTCTGTAGAGAATGTCTCATTTACAGGATGCTCCATATCATAACTGACTGTCGTTGCTCCAAGTTGCAATGTAGCAGTATATTCCTTGGAATGATATTGTAAGCGCTCTATCTGCTTGGTCATTTTGCCTGTACAGAGTATAAGAACCCCTGTAGCCAAAGGATCGAGAGTACCAGCATGTCCTATTTTAACTTTATGGTCAAGTCGTTTCGACAATACATATCTAATATGTGCCAAAGCCTTAAAACTTGTAATCTGATAGGGCTTGTCGATGGCTATAATTTCTCCGTTGATGAAATCCATGCGAAAGAATTAAAATGAGCAAACTAAGGTAATCAAGCCTAAGATTGCACAATAAAT
>Ga0256404_1004126_pt1 | contig 27912 bp, 37 predicted proteins | sample RumenRJG_01DNA_FD_185990 | JGI IMG/M metagenome (GOLD analysis project Ga0256404, IMG submission 185990) | Bovine rumen microbial communities from Lethbridge, Alberta, Canada - RJG_01 | ecosystem: Host-associated > Mammals > Digestive system > Stomach > Rumen | place: Canada: Alberta | collected...
ACAAGAAGTTTTTCGAGCAAAAGGACCACGTGATTGTGCCTTCGGCTCCGATGGTAATCAAGGACGACCCCACACTGATGTTCACCAATGCCGGCATGAACCAGTGGAAGGACATCATACTGGGCACGCGCCAGCCCGAGCCGCGCCGCCGTGCCGACTCGCAGAAGTGCCTGCGCGTGAGCGGTAAGCACAACGATCTGGAGGAAGTGGGCCACGACACGTACCACCACACCATGTTCGAGATGCTGGGCAACTGGTCGTTTGGTGACTATTTCAAGGAAGGCGCCATCGACATGGCTTGGGAGTATCTGGTGGACGTGCTGAAACTGAACCCCGAAGACCTGTACGTGACCGTCTTCGAAGGCGACCCCTCGGAAGGTCTGGAGCGCGACGACGAGGCTGCCGGCTACTGGCTGAAGCACGTGCCTGCCGACCACATCATCAACGGCAACAAGCACGACAACTTCTGGGAAATGGGCGACACGGGTCCCTGCGGTCCGTGCTCTGAAATCCACGTCGACTCGCGTCCCGCCGAGGAGAAGAAAAACGGAAAGCCCGGCCGCGAACTCGTCAACCAGGACGACCCGCAGGTCATCGAAATCTGGAACCTCGTGTTCATGCAGTACAACCGCAAGGCCGACGGCTCGCTGGAGAAACTCGCCATGAACGTCATCGACACGGGCATGGGCTTCGAGCGCCTGGTGCGCATGCTGCAGGGCAAGCACTCGAACTACGACACTGACGTGTTCCAGCCCATCATCAAGGAGGAAGAGCGACTGACGGGACTGAAATACACCACGTATGAGGAGGAGGTCAGCCAGGGCACCCATACGAAGCAACAGGAAGACACGAACGTGGCTATGCGCGTCTGCGCCGACCACCTGCGTGCCGTGGCCTTCTCGATTGCCGACGGCCAGCTGCCGTCGAACGCCAAGGCCGGCTACGTGATTCGCCGCATCCTGCGCCGTGCCGTGCGCTATGCCTACACGTTCCTCGGCCAGAAGGAAGCATTCCTCTACAAGTTGCTGCCCGTATTGGTTGAAGAGATGGGCGACGCCTTCCCCGAACTGAAGGCCCAGCAGCAGCTCATCGGCCGCGTGATGAAGGAAGAGGAAGACTCGTTCCTGCGCACCCTGGAGCGTGGCATCAACCTGCTGAACGGAGCCATGGACGAGCTGAAAGCTCACGAGAAGACCGTGCTCGCCGGCACCGATGCCTTCCGCCTGTTCGACACCTACGGCTTCCCGCTCGACCTGACCGAACTCATCTGCCGCGAGAACGGCCTGACGGTGAACGTCGACGAGTTCAACGCCGAGATGCAGAAGCAGAAGGACCGCGCCCGCAACGCCGCCCAGGTGGAAAGCACCGACTGGGTGGAACTGCGCGAGGGCGAACAGCAGTTCGTGGGCTACGACTACACGGAATACACCTGCCACATCCTGCGCTACCGCAAGGTGACACAGAAGAAGAACACGTTCTACGAACTCGTGCTCGACCAGACACCGTTCTACGGCGAGATGGGTGGCGAGGTTGGCGACCAGGGCGTGCTCGTCTCGGAAGAGGAGACCGTGGAGGTCATCGACACCAAGCGCGAGAATAACCAGAGCATCCACATCGTGAAGCAGCTCCCGAAGAACGTGGAGGCTGAGTTCATGGCCTGCGTCGACGTCGACAAGCGCCGCGCCATCGAGTCGAACCACACCTGTACCCACCTGCTGGATGCCGCACTGCGCGAGGTGCTGGGCACCCACGTCGAGCAGCGAGGCTCGCTGGTCACGGCCGACGGTCTGCGCTTCGACTTCTCACACTTCGAGAAGGTCACGCCCGAGCAGCTGCGCGAGGTGGAACACATTGTGAACGAGAAGATTCGCCAGAACATTCCGCTCGAGGAATACCGCGACTGCCCCATCGACGAGGCACGCGAGATGGGGGCCATCGCCCTCTTCGGCGAAAAATACGGCGACAAGGTGCGCGTCGTGAAGTTCGGCGACTCCGTGGAGTTCTGCGGCGGTTGCCACGCCAAGGCAACCGGCCAGCTCGGCATGGTGCGCATCACCAGCGAAAGCAGCATTGCCGCCGGCATCCGCCGCATCGAGGCCATTACCGGCAAGGAGGTGGAGGCCATGTGCGACATGATGCAGGACTTCATGACCGACCTGCGCACGCTGTTGAACAATGCTCCCGACTTGCTCACCACCGTGAAGAAAGCCATCGCCGAGAACAAGCAACTGCAGGGACAGGTCGACGAGTTCCACGCACAGAAGGCGAAGGAACTCAAGCTGAAGCTCATCGAGAACGCAAAGGAGAAGAACGGAGTGAAGGTCATCTCGGGCGTGCTGCCGCTGGATGCGCAACTCGTCAAGGACCTCGTGTTCCAGCTCCGCACGCAGTTCCCCGAAGCCCTGCTCGTGGCCATCGGCTGCGCCACCAACGGCAAGCCGACGCTTACCGTCTCGCTCAGCGACGACCTCGTGGCCGAAGGCAAGAACGCCGGCCAACTGGTGCGCGAGGCTGCCAAGCTCATGCAGGGCGGCGGTGGCGGTCAGCCCCACTTCGCAACTGCCGGCGGCAAGAATCCCGACGGACTGCCTGCTGCCATCGACAAGGTACTTGAATTAGCATTCTGATCTTAAAAAATATCAAATCCTTATGGAAATCAACATCATTAAAGGAGAGAAAATCGTTGTGGAACTGGCCGGACGTCTCGACACGAGCGCAGCCCCCACACTGAGTGAGGAAATTGAAGACATCGTCAACAAGAAGAACGATGTAGTGTTCGACTGCAAGGAACTGGAATACATTGCCAGTTCGGGACTGCGCGTGTTTCTTCAGGCACAGAAAGCGCTCAACGCAGCCGGCGGCACGCTGAAACTCATCAACGTGCAGCCCACCGTGCAGAGCGTGCTCGACATGACAGGCTTCTCGATCTTCCTGGATCTGAACCAGTAATCCACCCCATCAACACCCCCTCCGGCCACAGGCCTTTGTACTCACTTAAACCGGCTTCAGAAAGTATGAAACAGCTTAGCTTATCCACCTCACACATGGCGAAATGGGTCTTGCCATTTTTCCTCATGCTCCTCCTGCCTTACGAGGCTTCGGCCATCGACATCAAGGGCAAGAAGGACAAGACCATTATCGATGGCATCTGCTACTCGCTGAATGCAAAGAAGGAAACTGCCATCGTCCTGAAAAGTGCCGAACCATACTCTGGCGACATCGTCATCCCTGAAAAGATTGAGGCCGACAGCCTGACATACTACGTCGAGGAGATTGCCACCAGTGCCTTTGAGAAATCGACAGGCATGACATCGGTAGTTATTCCGAAGACCGTCAGCAAGATTGGTGCCCGCGCCTTTGCCGGCTGCTCGAGCCTGAAGGCCATCGAACTGCCGAAGAGCGTCGAAGAACTGGCCACGCAGTTGTTTGCCGACTGTTCGAGTCTGGTCGACGTGACACTGCCGAAGAGCATCCGCAAGATGAGCACGGGCGTGTTCAAAGGCTGCAAGTCGCTGGAGACCATCAGCATCCCCTTGAGCATCACGTCGCTGCCACACAGCACCTTCGAGGAATGCAGCAACCTGAAGTACGTAGATCTGCCCACAGGCATGACGTCCATTTCCGGCAACGCCTTCGAAAACTGCTCGTCGCTGGAAGAAATCAGCATCCCCACGGGCGTGAAGAGCATCGGTTCGGAAGCCTTCAAGGGATGCAGCAGCCTGAAGGCCTTCACGTTCCCCAGCAGCCTCAGCAAGGTGGCGAGCAGCGTGTTGGAGAACTGTTCGTCGCTGGAGGAACTGCACCTGCCCAACTCGGTGAGCGACATTGCCAGCGAGGCTTTCCGCGGATGCTCGTCGCTCGACAGCCTCTACCTGCCCAACTCCATCGTGAAGATAGGCACGGCGGCCTTCCGCGACTGCAGCAACCTGCGCCGGCTGACGTTGCCCAACGGCCTCGTCAACATAGCCAGCGACCTGTTCCGCGGCTGCACCAACCTGGAGACCATCGCCTTCCCCAACAGCCTGAAGGAGATTGGCAGCTCGGCCTTCGAGGGATGCACCAGCCTGGCAAAGATCACGCTTCCGTCGTCGCTGAAAGAGATTGAGGGCTCGGCCTTCGACAAGTGCAACAGCCTGATGGAGGTCAACGTGCTGGGCGCCGCCCCACCCAAAATCAACAGCAACTCGTTCAGCAAGACAACGTTCCGCGAGGCTGCCGTGAACATCAAGAAAGGGTCGCTCGGCAACTTCCAACTGAACAAGCAGTGGGCAAAGTTCCTCGACCTGATAGAACGATAAAGAAAAGAAACGGATAGTCTATGAAGAAAAATATCATGAAACTGATGGTGCTGGTGGCGGGAATGATGTTTGCGCCGGCCAGCATGAACGCACAGGAATCAGCCGAAGTGGAGGCACAGGTGGACCTCGTGAGCAACTACCTCTGGCGCGGCATGCAGAAAGGCGGTATCAGCCTGCAGCCGTCGGCCAAGGTGAAGTGGCAGGGTGCCTATGTGAAGATGTTCGGCAGCAAAGGATTTGCCAATGGCGACGAAGAGGAACTGGACCTCTCGCTGGGTTACGAGTTCCCGTTCGGACTGAACATCGGCGTGAACGACTACTGGCAGACGGGCATAGAGCCGCGCGACCTCTATTTTGCCTATAACAAGGAGACCACCGGCCACCGTCTGGAGGGTAACATCGGCTATACCTGCCGCTACGGCAGCCTGCAGGCCTACTGCATCTTCTACGGACACGACACGAAACTGAACGGACAGCAGGCCTACTCCACCTACATAGAACTGACGGTGCCGTTCCGCCTCGGAGGTCTCAGCTGGGAGGCAAAGGCGGGCTTCACGCCGATGGAGAGTGCGGGTGTGGCAATTCCCGACTATTCAACCCTGAGCGAAACCCACGATTACTTCTATGCCGAAGGTCCGGCATGCGTGTCGGCATCGGTGCGCGCCACGAAGGAGATTCGCCTGCGCGGTGGCCTGACGTTGCCCGTGTTTGCCGAACTGAACACAAATCCCTATCTCCAGACAGCCCGCATCATGGGAGGCATCGGGATCAAGGTAACAAAGTGACAAGGGACCACGAGCTTGCTCGCTTTCATAGCGAAGCGGAGAAAGAACAAAGTTAAAAGAACCACGGCTACGAAAGCGTCTCTTTCGTAGCCGTGGTGGAGAAAAAAAGGTAACGAAAATAGGGAGATTCTCTACTTCCAATTTACGAGGAAGACCGTTTCGGTAGCGCGGGTGAAGGCGGTATAGAGCCAGTGGATGTAGTCGCGGTTCAACATGTCGGCCGTGACGTAGCCCTGGTCAACGTAGACGTGGGCCCACTGTCCGCCCTGCGCTTTGTGGCAGGTGACGGCATAGGCAAACTTCACCTGCAAGGCATTGAAATGCTCGTCTTCCTTCACTTTCTTCAGACGTGCCTGCTTCGGACGCACGTCGGCATATTCTTCCAAGACTTTATTATATAGCTGATCGCTCTGCTCGCGCGTCAGGGCAGGAGCCTCTGTGGTGAGCGTGTCGAGCAGCACCTTCGTATGCAGTTCGTAGTCGTTGTAGTCAGGGAACTGCACCCAGACGTCGGCGAAGCGGAAGCCATAGAGTTCGTGCACATTGCGCACGCGCTGTACGACGGCATGGTCGCCGTTGGCGATGAAGGAGAGGTCGCTGCCCTCGCCCGAGGAAGTCTTCTCGCGCGAGGCAACCGTGTAGTTGTTCTTCACCACCATCAGGCGGTCGCCCGTGGTGAGTTCTTCCTCGCGTCCGAGGATGGTGTTGCGAATGCCCATGTTGTAGACGTTGGCGCGCTTGTTGCTGCGCGTCACCACCATCGTCTCGTCCATGCCCACGGCACTGTAGCTGGAGGCCAGCGCCTCGATGAGTTCGTCGCCAGGCACGCGCCGCACGTCGGCAAAGCCCTGAAAGCGCACGGCAGGCACCACCACCTCGCCATCGGCCGAGGCCAGGGCGGCACGAATGCGCGTGGCATTCCAGAGGATGCCGCTTTCCTCGCTCTGGCGCACCACTTCGTTGAGCGTGCTCTCATAGACGTGCATGCCGTAGCTGCGCAGCACTGCAGCGTCGAGCGCCGGCGCCTCGTCCTCGCCCACAGGCGGCAACTGGGCGGGGTCGCCGATGAGCATCATGCGACAGTTGCGGCCGCTGTAGACAAACTGCACGAGGTCGTCGATCAGGCTGCCGCTGCCGAAGAAGCCCATGCCTTCGCGGGTGCTGATCATCGAAGCCTCGTCGACAAGAAACAGCGTGTCGCTGCTGGCATTGAAGCCCAGGGCGAAACCGCTCTCCAGGCTTTTCTGCCGATAGATGCGCCGATGGATGGTGGAAGCCTGCTCGCCGCTGTTGAGCGAGAACACCTTGGCCGCCCGGCCCGTCGGGGCCAGCAGGACAAGCTTCTGCCCCAGCCGCTTCAGCGTGCGCACCAGGGCACTGGCCAGCGTCGTCTTGCCCGTGCCCGCCGAACCGCGCAGAATCATCACCGACAACCCTTCACGATCGGCCAAGAACTGGGCGAAGCACTCCGTGGCGGCGTGCTGTTCGGCCGTAGGCACATGGCCCAATTGCAGTTCCACCTGCATCACAAACTCCTGTAACGTCATTTTTTTTCTTGAAGCCTTCTGCTGATTTGCTTTTCAATGCCACAAAATTACAAAAAGTCGGGAGAATGACAAAAATTAAAAAAATAATTTTGCCATACAAGCGGTTTTCACTACCTTTGCAGTGCTGAATAAGAGGAATATGAAGAAAAAACTCAACCACAACCTGCTGCTGGCCCTGTGTGTCGCAGCACTCGCAGTGCTCTGCGTGCTCAGCATCGTATTATAGAAACCCGAAAACCCAGAAACCAGACATGGACAACCGACTGATCATCCGCATCAGCAAAACATCGATGGTATTTGCCGTGGCCGACCCGACGGCTGAAAACCAGACACTCTACGAGCCGTTCCTGACCAAGAGCGGCATCTCTACCGCTGCCAACCTGCGCGAGGCGTTCCGCTCGGCCGACCTGCTCAACCGCGGCTACCAGCGCGCGCTGCTCGTCGTCGACACGCCCACGCTGCTCGTGCCCCTGCAGGAACTCGACGAAGACGCGGTCACCACGCTCTACCACCACACCTTCACCGGCTACGAGACATGCGCCATCCACCACCAGGTGCTGCCCAACCTCAACGCCGTCGTGGCCTTCGCCGTCAACCGCGACCTGCAGCTCGTCGTGGCCGACCACTTCGCCGACGTGCGGCTGGCCCATGTCATGCAGCCCGTCTGGGCTCACATGGTGAGCCGCAGCTACATCGGCACCCGCCGAAAGCTCTATGCCTATTTCCACGACAAGAGGTTCGACGTCTTCGCTTTCGACAAGAACCGGTTCCGCTTCTCCAACCGCTTCGACGCCACCACCGTCAACGATGCCGCCTATCACCTGCTGCACGTCTGGAAGACGCTGGGCATGGACCCAAAGGAAGACGAGCTGCATCTGGCCTACGCCGTCAGCCAGCCCCCTACAGCCGACGAGCAGTCGCAACGCCAGCTGACCCTCGACATGCTACACCGCTACGTGGCCAAGGCCTACACCATCAACCCCACAGCCGAACTCAACCGCGCTCGCATCACCCAAGTCAAAGGGCTGCCCTTCGACCTGATGCTTGCCATACAGAAAAACTAACCATGCGCATCATCACAGGACAATTCAAAGGCCGCCGATTCGACATTCCGCGCACCTTCAAGGCACGCCCCACCACTGACTTTGCCAAGGAAAACATCTTCAACGTGCTCACAGGCTACATCGACCTTGAAGGCGCCCGCGCCCTCGACCTCTTTGCCGGCACAGGCAGCATATCGCTCGAACTGCTCTCGCGCGGCTGCTCGCAGGTGGTCAGTATAGAGGCCGACCGCGACCACGCACGCTTCATCAGCCAATGTGTAGCCAAACTCGGCGTCAGCAACCATACCCTCATACGCGGCGACGTGTTCCGATTCCTGAAGAATCCCTCACAGCCCGCCTTCTCATTCATCTTTGCCGACCCACCCTACGCACTGCCCAACCTGGCCACCATTCCCGACCTCGTGCTGCAGTCAGGGCTGCTCGCACCCGACGGTGTATTCGTCTTCGAGCACGGCAAGCAGAACGACTTCTCCGACCATCCCCGCTACCGCGAACACCGCGCCTACGGCAGCGTCAATTTCACTCTATTTACCTAAGAAACCCGCGAAAACCTAAAAAAGTGAAAAACTGTCCTTTTTATTTGGTAGTTCCATAAAAAAGGACTATATTTGCGCATTCAAACTAACATAAATTGAATACCATAAACCCATAACCAAAACCAAAAACCAAAAAACATTACTATGGAAGTTGTAAAAATTATGCAGGACCTGGAGCGCAAGCATCCGGGTGAGCCTGAGTTTCTGCAGGCTGTGAAAGAAGTTCTCGAATCCATCAAGGACGTCTACAACGAGCATCCCGAGTTCGAAAAGGCAAAGCTCATCGAGCGCCTCGTAGAGCCTGAGCGCATCGTGACGTTCCGCGTGCCCTGGGTTGACGACAAGGGCGAGGTTCAGGTGAACATCGGCTATCGCGTACAGTTCAACTCGGCCATTGGCCCGTACAAAGGCGGCCTGCGCTTCCACCCCTCTGTAAACCTTTCCATCCTGAAGTTCCTCGGCTTCGAGCAGACCTTCAAGAACGCACTCACCACACTGCCTATGGGCGGCGGCAAGGGCGGATCGGACTTCGCTCCCCGCGGCAAGAGCGACGCTGAAATCATGCGTTTCTGCCAGGCTTTCATGACCGAACTCTATCGCCACATCGGTCCTGACATGGACGTTCCCGCTGGCGACATCGGCGTTGGTGGCCGCGAGATTGGCTATCTGTTCGGAATGTATAAGAAGCTCACCCACCAGTTCCAGGGCGTGCTCACCGGCAAGGGTCTCGAGTTCGGCGGATCGCGCATCCGTCCTGAAGCAACGGGCTACGGCGCCATCTACTTCGTTCAGCACATGCTCGCCACGAAGGGTCTCGACCTGAAGGGCAAGACCGTGGCTATCTCTGGCTTCGGCAACGTAGCATGGGGTGCTGCCAAGAAGGCCACCGAGCTGGGTGCTAAGGTTGTCACCATCTCTGGTCCTGACGGCTACATCTACGATCCCGCAGGTCTCGACGACAAGAAGATTGCCTACATGCTGGAGCTCCGCGCCAGCGGCAACGACGTCTGCCAGCCCTACGAAGAGGAGTTCGAAGGCTCGAAGTTCTTCGCAGGCCGCAAGCCTTGGGAGCAGAAGGCCGACATCTACATGCCTTGCGCTACCCAGAACGAGCTCAACGGCAACGATGCCGACATGATTCTCGCCCAGAACCCCGTCTGCGTAGCAGAGGTTTCGAACATGGGCTGCACCGCCGAGGCTGCCGAGAAGTTCGTCGCCGCCAAGACGCTCTTCGCTCCTGGTAAGGCCGTCAACGCAGGTGGCGTTGCTACCAGCGGTCTGGAGATGACTCAGAACTCCATCCGCCTCAGCTGGGCCAACGAGGAAGTCGACGAGAAGCTGCACTACATCATGTCGAGCATCCACGAGCAGTGCGTGAAGTACGGCACACAGGCCGATGGCTACATCGACTACGTGCGCGGTGCCAACGTCGCCGGCTTCATGAAGGTTGCCAATGCCATGATGGCTCAGGGCATTGTGTAAGCTCGGCGTAGCCAAGTAAACACAAAATGCCATGATGGCTCAGGGCATTGTGTAAGCTCGGCGTAGCCAAGTAAACACAAAATGCCATGATGGCTCAGGGCATTGTGTAATACAGAGCCTACCCCCAGCCCCTCCCTAAGGGAGGGGTGCATATCAACCAAAAACTGAATATTATTGAGTAATAAGCAGTTCACATACCAAAGAGTGTTACGCGCAGTCTTGCTGTGCGTAACACTCTTTTCGTTTCCTCTTTTCACTTTCCACTCTCCACTTCTTTATGCACAGACAGTGGAGAAAGGCAAGGCCACCTTCTACTCCAAGCGCGCTACCGGAACACGCACCGCCAACGGCGAACGCCTGCATCACGACAGCCTCACCTGTGCGCATCGCACCTATCCCTTCGGCACCATGCTGCGCGTGAAGAACCCGGCCAACGGCCGCGAGGTCGTCGTGCGCGTCACCGACCGCGGGCCCTTTGTGCGCGGGCGCATCATCGACCTCTCCTGGCGCGCCGCCAAGGAACTTGGCATCTTAGCCGCCGGCGTAGCAATGGTGGAGATTGAGAAAGTAGAGCCCCACACAGGCGTACCCTACCGCCAGCCGGAAGAAGCTGCCACCCTGCCTGACTTCGAGATTACCACCCCCACCGCCACCATCTACGACGAATGGCAGGAGCGCATGCGCGAGCGCAACACTAAACCTTCAGAGGAACTGAAGTCGAACAAGCAACCGAAGACCGCCACCAAACCCGCTCGCACCACTTCCAGCAGCAGCGCCAAGGCTGCTCACACCACTTCCAGCAGCGGCGCCAAGGCTGCTCGCACAACCACTGGCAGCGACTCCAAGGCTGTCACCAACACCTCTGCAACCGACGACAAGCAGGAGCAAGGCACCCTGCACAACATCATCGAGCGCATCAAGAACATCAGCATCTTCTAGCAGTTTTTCACGGCGCAACAAATTCAGCGTAATCATTGGTTGTGAGCGCGCTCAAAAGGCTACAGCCCCAGCCCTGCGTATTCGCGGGGCTTTATTGATGTTCCAATGTCAACATAGCTTTGTTCTAATACCTATAACTCCATGAGTTAATACCTGTAGCTCTTAGACCTACAGCTATCAGCTCTTAGTTCCAGACCATCTGGAACAAAGCTCCGGCTGGCTTGGCCCTTTCTGTCTTTTCCTTCAAACAAAGGAGATGCTCCCGACGCAGCAATGATAGTCTCACTTAAACACTTTTTAGGCATTTCCCTATGTTAAAATAGGGAAATGCCCTTTTGTATGTTGGAATTTATGATTATTTTTGCATCGTGAAGAAATAGACCAACAACAATTTAATAAGGAAAAGAATGAAAAAGAACATGATCATCATTGCTGCCAGCGCACTGCTCATCAGCAGTTGTGGCACCTACACGGGCAGCGGGGCTTATACGGGTTCGACGCTCGGCTCTATCCTGGGCTCGGCCATCGGAGGCATCACCGGCGGTCCGCGCGGACATGACGTGGGCACGATTGTAGGCATGGTGGGCGGTGCCGTAGTGGGCAGCGCCATCGGTGCTGCAGCCGACCAGAAGAACAAGCAGGAGGTGCACGACCACTACCAGCAGGTGATGGAACGCAAGGCTCAGCAGCAGGCCGAACAAGGCAACTACAGCAACTTTGAGAGCAACCGAGACTATCTGGACAGCGGCTTTGATGCTACGAACAGCGGCGACGACCGCATCTACGATTTCCAGAGCAGCGACTACACGGGTGACTACTCTGCACAGCCGGGCAACACGGTGATGCCGCTGGAATCGAGTGTCGACCAGTTGGCCATGGGGCTGGAGTACACGCCGGCCATTGAGATACGCAACGCACGCATCGTGGACGACAATCAGGACAGAGCCATCAACCGCAACGAAGTGTGTAAGGTAATCTTCGAAATCTACAATCACGGCAAAGAGCCTATCTATGACGTTCAGCCCACTGTGGTGGAGGCCAGCGGTAACCGCCACATCTACATCTCGCCGAACATGCACGTAGAGCGCATTGATCCAGGCCGCGGCATACGCTACACGGCTGTGATGAAAGCCGACAACCGCCTGAAAGACGGCACGGCACGCATCTGCGTCTCAGTGCTGCAGGGCAACAAGGCTATCTCGAAAGTCTGCGAGTTCAACGTGCCGACGAAGAAATAGCCACCATCACCACATTCGCGACTCCCACTCTATCTCCACAATATTGACCGACGAGACGGCATCGCTGCCCGTCTGGTTACAGAAATAGGCGTAACGGGGCCAACCATCGGGGAAATAGTCGGTATAGACAATGACTTGCTGACTGTCAGTAGCCGAGGTGGGCTCCGTTACTTGTGTAAAGACCTGATAGTCGCCGGCAGAAGCTGACTCGTCGTCGGCATCGGCTTTGCCTTGCGAAGCATTGACGATGACCGAGGTGCCGTTTTCCTCTTCCTCATAGCGGCCCAGGTTGAAGGAGCGGCCGTGATTACCGAAGAGCAGGGTGAGGGCATCCATCTGCTCGAGGAACCGCTGCTTGGAACCGTAGGTAGTGTCAAGTTGGCGGTGGATGTCTTTCATCATGTCGGGCTTCGACCGCTTGGCATAAAGGGCAGGATTGGCTGCATAGATGGCACTGATCATGGAGTCGCACTTGGCATAGACTTGCGTGCGCACGTCCTTCAAGTTCTCAATGTCGCGCACACGGCCCAGCTCATCGGTGGTAAAGATGACGCGTAAACCCTGCATGCTTTTCATCATCTCGTCCAGGATTTCGCTTTGTGTTTTGCCGGCGGCAGGACGGTTGTAGGCGAAGCCGAGAAGCACAAACTCCAGGCGGTAGCCTTTCGACGTGCTGTCGAGTACAGCTATGCGGTAGCGACGCTCAGCACTGCTCATCACGGCAGTATCGCCCTGAGCGATGTGTAGCTGCTGATCTTTCTGGGTGTAGACGATGGTGTCGGTCTTCGTGAACCAAGCGACAACGTTGACTGCCGAGTCGGCGGCCACGGTGTCGGTTGCTGCTTTGGCGGCATCCTGAGCCTGGCTGACAGCGGCGGCCAACAAGGCCATGAGCAGGAGTATAATATGTTTCATAGCTACAATTGTTTCAAAAAAAATCTTCGACCTGCCAGCATGCAAGTCGAAGATTCTTATAGAGGAAAATTTTACTTCTTTCTGCGAATTCAGCCTCTTGCTTATTCAGCAGTTGCCTCGGCCTGGGCTTCTTCAGCGGCGGGTGCCTCAACGGCAGCCTCTGCCTTGGGAGCAGCCTTACGGCTACGGCGTGTCTTCTTGGCAGCCTTCGGCTCCTTAGCCATGTTCTCGTCGAAGTCGACAAGCTCGATGAAAGCAATGTCAGCACCGTCGCCCTGACGATGACCGAGCTTGATGATGCGGGTGTAACCACCGGGGCGCTCGCCCACCTTGGGACCCACAACACCGAACAACTCCTTCAGAGCTTCCTTGTTCTGCAGATAGCTGAACACAACGCGATGCTGCGTGGTGGTCTGCTCCTTGGTCTGGTTGTTCTCAGCCTTTGCTCGTGTGATGAGCGGCTCTACATACTTCTTGAGTGCCTTTGCCTTGGCGAGGGTCGTAGTGATTCTTTTGTGCATGATCAGCGAGATGGCCATGTTGGCAAGCATGGCACGGCGATGGTCTGCAGTACGGCCCAGATGGTTGAATTTCTTACCGTGTCTCATTGTTTACTTTTCAGTCTTGATTTAATTTGTACTTTGAAATATCGGTTCCAAACGACAGATTCAGACCCTCGAGCAAATCATCAAGCTCAGAGAGCGATTTCTTACCGAAGTTGCGGAACTTCAGAAGGTCAGTCTTGTTGTACTGTACCAAGTCGCCCAGCGTCTCCACATCGGCAGCCTTCAAGCAGTTGAGGGCGCGAACCGAGAGGTTCATGTCGATGAGCTTGGTCTTGAGCAACTGGCGCATGTGCAGCACTTCCTCGTCGAACTCCTGGTTGGTCTCCTGATCGGGATTCTCAAGCGTGATCTTCTCGTCGGAGAACAGCATGAAGTGGTAGATGAGGATCTTGGCGGCCTCCTTCAGTGCGTCTTTCGGGTGAATGGAACCATCCGTTGTGACTTCGATGACAAGCTTGTCGTAGTCGGTCTTCTGCTCGACACGATAGGGCTCGACAGCGTATTTCACGTTGCGGATTGGGGTGTAGATGGAATCGATTGGGAGTACGTTGACGTCGGTGCAGTACTCACGGTTCTCATCGGCGGGCACGTAGCCACGACCTTTGTTGATAGTGAGGTCAAGCTGCATCGAGGCTTTGGCATCTAAATGACAAATCACCAAATCGGGGTTTAACACTTCAAATCCAGTCAGATACTTACTGATATCACCAGCTTTGAATTCGGTGGAATTCTCTACGGTGATACTAACTTTCTCATTCTCGAATTCTTCTACTACTTGCTTGAATCGAACTTGTTTGAGATTCAAAATAATGTTGGTGACATCCTCCTTCACGCCGGGTACTGAAGAGAACTCGTGCTCAACACCGCTAATCTTCACGGTATTGATAGCATAACCCTCCAGTGACGAAAGCAGAATGCGGCGCAAGGCGTTACCAATGGTCACACCGAAGCCAGGCTCAAGAGGACGAAATTCGAACTTACCGAACTTGTCGTTGGCCTCCAACATTACAACTTTATCGGGTTTTTGAAATGCTAATATCGCCATTAATTCAATGATTTTATTTAGAGTACAACTCAACGATTAACTGCTCCTTAATATTCTCAGGGATGTCGGCGCGCTCCGGCTTGTGCAGGAACTTACCGCTCTTTGTCTGCTCGTCCCATTCAATCCAAGGATACTTGCTGTGGTTGAAGCCAGCCAGTGCGCTCTCGATAACCTCGAGCGACTTAGCCTTCTCACGCACACCAACAACCATTCCCGGCTTCACGGCGAACGAAGGAATATTTACAACCTTGCCATCGACGACGATATGCTTGTGACCGACGAGCTGACGGGCAGCTGCACGAGTCGGGGCGATACCAAGACGGAACACTACATTGTCGAGTCTGCACTCCAAATTCTGGAGAAGCACTTCACCCGTGATGCCTTCAGCCTTGGCGGCCTTTTCAAACATATTACGGAACTGGCGCTCGAGCACACCATAGGTGTACTTGGCTTTCTGCTTCTCTGCCAACATGACACCGTACTCAGACTGCTTTCTGCGACGATTGTTGCCATGCTGTCCAGGAGGGAAGTTTCTCTTGGACAAAACTTTGTCGGCGCCGAAGATGGGTTCACCAAATCGGCGTGCAATTTTTGATTTCGGACCTATATACTTAGCCATAATACTTGAATAAAAAAATCTTAGGATAAAAAAAATGTGAGGTTGCTCGTTTATACCTTACGACGCTTCGGGGGACGGCAGCCGTTGTGCGGCAGCGGAGTAACATCGACAATCTCGATGACCTCGATACCAGTGCCGTGGACGCCACGGATGGCCGACTCACGACCGTTACCGGGACCCTTCACGTAAGCCTTCACCTTGCGCAGACCAAGGTCGTAGGCCACCTTTGCGCAATCCTCTGCTGCCATCTGGGCTGCATAAGGAGTGTTCTTCTTAGAACCGCGGAATCCCATCTTACCAGCCGAAGACCAAGAGATGACCTGACCCTCGCTGTTGGCCAATGAGACGATGATGTTGTTGAACGAGCTATGTACATGGAGCTGACCAATGGCGTCAACTCTTACGTTTCTCTTCTTAGATGTTGCTTGTTTCTTTGCCATGACTTAAAACTTTAATCTTTTTGATCGTTAAACATTAAAATTACTTCGTGGCCTTCTTCTTGTTAGCAACAGTCTTCTTCTTTCCTTTACGGGTACGAGCATTATTCTTTGTGCTCTGACCGCGCACGGGAAGACCATGACGATGACGTACTCCACGATAGCAACCAATATCCATCAGTCGCTTGATATTCATCTGGATCTCGCTGCGGAGATCACCTTCTACTTTGAATTCAGCGCCGATGATTTCACGGATCTTGGCTGCCTGATCGTCGGTCCACTCGTTGACTTTCAGGTCGCGGCTCACGCCGGCCTTGTCCAATATCTTTGCTGAACTACTTCGACCTATACCGTAGATATAGGTCAATGCGATTTCGCCACGCTTATTCTGGGGCAAATCTACTCCAACAATTCTTATTGCCATTTGTTGTTAAATGATTGATAATTAAATGTTTAAATACTGATTTTCGCTAAAAGCATGCAAAGTTACGCATAATATTTTGATTATCAGCGTTTTTTTGCATTTTTAACATTATCCCTGACGTGTTTTGAACTTAGGGTTCTTCTTGTTGATCAGGAACAGACGGCCTTTACGACGTACAATCTTGCAATCTTCATTGCGCTTTTTTAATGATGCTCTTGTCTTCATATCTATAAAAAATTATTTGTATCTGAACACGATTCTGCCTTTCGTCAGGTCGTAGGGACTCATCTCTACCTTCACCTTGTCGCCAGGCAATATTTTAATGTAATGCATTCTCATCTTGCCTGAAATATGGGCGATGATCTGCACTCCATTCTCAAGTTCTACACGAAACATAGCATTCGACAGCGATTCGAGAATCGTTCCGTCTTGCTCTATTGCGGATTGTTTTGCCATAAATTGTTTAACTATTCTCCTTTAAGATAAAAACGATCTATTGTACCGAAGTTGATTCTATATCATCAAATGTGGATAATATTTCGGCCTTACCGGCACGGACGGCAATGGTATGCTCGAAATGAGCGGCGGGCTTGCCATCACGGGTGCGCAGTGACCAGCGGTCATTGTCGAGCCAGATATGCCGGTCGCCCATCGTTATCATGGGCTCTATAGCGATGCACATCCCTTGCTTGAGCAAGACTCCGTTACCACGCTTTCCATAATTAGGCACAGGTGGGTCTTCGTGCATCTGGCGGCCTATACCATGTCCCGTGACTTCCCTGACTACTCCGTAGCCAACTCCTTCACAGTAATCCTGCACTGCCGCACCGATGTCGCCGATGTGTTTCCCCGACACAGCCTGCTCGATACCCAAGTAGAGCGATTCCTTGGTGATGCGAAGGAGTTGCTGAACTTCTTCCGACACCTCGCCTACGGCAAACGTGTAGCACGAATCGCCATTGTAGCCATCCAGAAGGGTGCCGCAGTCAATGGAGACAATGTCACCTTCACGCAGGACGGTCTTTTCGCTTGGTATACCATGCACCACAACATCGTTCACCGACGTGCAGATGCTGGCGGGGAATGGCCCTCCAAAAGGATTTGGGAAGTTCTTGAAGGTCGGAATGGCTCCGTAATCCCTGATGAACTCCTCTGCGATGTGATCCAATTGGAGGGTCGTTACACCTGGTTTGATATGTTTCGCCAATTCGCCGAGCGTTTTACCAACAAGTTGGTTTGCCCGGCGCATCAGCTCAATTTCATCTTCGGTCTTCAGATATATCTTCATCCCGCAAGATAAGATCAATATGCAGACACTCCGCTGTTACGGGTATGGCCTGAGTTGAGCAGACCGTCATAATGACGCATCATCAGATGGCTCTCAATCTGCTGCAGCGTATCGATCACCACACCCACAAGGATGAGCAGTGACGTACCACCGAAGAACTGGGCAAATGCCTGCTGCACATTGAGCAGACCAGCCAGCGCCGGCATCACGGCGATGAAGGCGATGAAGAGCGAACCGGGCAACGTGATACGCGACATGATGGTGTCGATATAGTCTGCGGTGTCCTTTCCGGGCTTGATGCCGGGAATGAAACCATTGTTGCGCTTCATGTCTTCTGCCATCTGTGTCGGGTTCATCGTGATGGCGGTATAGAAATACGTGAAGAGGATGATGAGGATGACATAGATGATGTTGTACAGCAAGCTGCCGTTGTCAAGCAATGAACGCACAACCCAGCTGGCGTTCTCCGACTGATAGCGGACAAAAGCAAGCGGGATGAACATCAGAGCCTGGGCAAAGATGATAGGCATCACGTTGGCTGCGAACAACTTCAGGGGGATGTACTGACGTGCACCACCATACTGTTTGTTGCCTACGAGGCGCTTAGCATACTGCACGGGTACTTTGCGAACACCTTGCGTGAGAAGGATAGCAGCAAAGATCACAGCATAGAGGATCAGAAGTTCTGCGATGAACATGATGATACCACCACCAGAGATGGCCTGCAGGCGGGAGCTGAACTCCTGGAAGAATGCCTGGGGCAGACGGGCGATGATACCAATCATAATGATCAGCGAGATACCGTTTCCAATACCCTTATCAGTAATGCGCTCACCCAACCAGAGGATGAACATGCTACCTGCTGCGAGGATGATGGTAGCGGGGAACATGAAGACTGTCCATGAGATACCCGTCGACAGTGCCTGACTAGCCTGCATCTTAAGGTTCAGCAGGTAAGACGGTGCCTGGAAGAACAGGATTGCCACTGTCAGATAGCGAGTATACATGTTGATCTTCTTGCGGCCACTCTCACCCTCACGCTGCATCTTCTGGAAGTAAGGTACAGCGACAGCAAGAAGCTGCATGACGATAGAAGCTGAGATGTACGGCATGATTCCCAGTGCGAAGATAGACGCATTGGAGAATGCACCACCAGAGAACATGTCGAGAAGGGACATCAGTCCACCCTCAGTCTGCGAATGCAGGTTGTTCAGACTAGTCGGATCGATACCGGGAAGCACCACGAATGATCCGAAACGGTAAATGGCCACGAACAGGAGGGTGATGAGGAGTCGCTGGCGCAAATCCTCAACCTTCCAACAGTTCTTCAGGTACTCTATTAACTTCTTCATTTTTCTTAGATAATAGTTGTGTTACCACCTACTGCCTTGATAGCCTCTTCGGCAGTTTTCGAGAAAGCATGTGCTTCGACATCGAGCTTGGCCTTCAGCTCACCATTGCCGAGAATCTTCACGAGCTTCTGCCCGCTGAAGATACCTGCAGCCTTGAGCTCGGCGATGCCGATCTTAGTGAGATTCTGTTCCTCTGCAAGTTTCTGCAGTGTAGCCAGATTGACAGCAAAATACTCCTTGTGGTTGATGTTCTTGAATCCAGACTTCGGCACACGGCGCTGGAGAGGCATCTGACCACCTTCGAATCCAATCTTCTTCTTATAGCCAGAACGAGCCTTTGCACCCTTGTGGCCACGGGTAGAAGTACCGCCGAGTCCCGAACCGGGACCGCGACCGATACGACGACGTGAATGGGTAGAGCCTGCTGCTGGTTTCAAATTATTTAACTTCATAACTGTTCTTGTTTAAAAAGATTACGTGTTGTCCAAAAATTACTCAACCACGGTCACCAGATGATGAACCTTGCGGATCATTCCACGGATACTGGGATTGTCCTCAACCTCAACAACCTGTGAAATCTTGTGGAGACCGAGTGCCTGAAGCGTGCGCTTCTGGTCGATCGGATAACCGATTTTGCTCTTGATTTGCTTAATCTTAATTGTTGCCATTGTCTTTCCAATCTTTATCCGTTAAACACCTTGTTCAGATCGATGCCGCGCTCAGCAGCAACAGTATAAGCATCGCGGATCTCGCAAAGAGCTGCGATAGTAGCCTTCACCAAGTTGTGGGGGTTCGAAGAACCTTTTGACTTGGCAATCACATCGGTAACACCGACGCTCTCAAGCACCGAACGCATGGCACCACCGGCCTTCACACCTGTACCAGGAGCGGCAGGACGGAGAAGCACCTGTGCGCCATCGAAGGAATACTCCACCTCGTGGGGGATGGTACCCTTCAGCAGGGAAACCTTAACAAGGTTCTTCTTTGCAGACTCGACACCTTTGGCGATAGCGGCGGTGACTTCGCCAGCCTTACCAAGGCCCCAGCCAATAACGCCCTTACCGTCACCAACAACGACGATAGCAGCGAATGTGAAGGTACGTCCACCCTTGGTTACTTTTGTAACACGGTTGATGGCTACCAGACGGTCTTTCAACTCAACGTCACTATTTACTTTAACTTTATTCATTGCCATAATCGTTTAAAATTTAAGACCACCCTTACGAGCACCGTCAGCCAGTTCCTTTACACGGCCATGATAGAGATAGCCGTTACGGTCGAACACTACTGCCGAAACACCAGCAGCCTGAGCCTTCTCAGCGAGAAGTTCGCCGACCTTTGCTGCCTGCTCCTTCTTAGGCATCTTCTCGAGACCGAGAGATGAAGCCGAAGCGAGGGTGCAACCTGTCAAATCATTAATAACCTGTGCGTAAATCTGCTTGTTGCTGCGGAACACGCTCAGACGGGGACGCTCAGCAGTGCCGTTTACGCTCTTACGAATTCTGTACTTTATCTTGATTCGTCTTTCAACTTTCTTTGTTGTCATAATAATTAATCTGTGTTTTGAACGTTAAACCTAATTATTATTTAGCTGCGGCTGACTTACCCGACTTGCGACGGATAACCTCACCCTTGAACAAGACACCCTTACCCTTATAAGGCTCAGGCATACGGAAAGAACGAATCTTTGCGCAGATAAGACCGAGCAACTGCTTATCGCAGCTTTCCAGAATAATCTGGGGGTTCTGGTTGCGCTCCATCTTGGTTTCAACCTTCACTTCCTTAGGAAGCTGGATGAAGATGGGGTGCGTATAGCCGAGAGAGAACTCAATGATATTTCCCTGGTTCGACACACGATAACCTACACCCACGAGCTCAAGCTCTTTCTTATAACCCTCGCTGACGCCAACAACCATGTTGTTGATCAGAGCACGATACAGACCGTGGAAGGCCTGCTTCTGCTTGATGTTCACGGGGCTTTCTTCATTAATCTCGAAAGTGATGTGTCCGTCCTCGATCTTCATGTCGATGGAACGGTCAACCTTCTGTGAGAGTTCACCCTTCGGGCCTTTCACGGTAACGACGCCGTCCTTGTCCTGTGCCACTGTGACACCTGCGGGAATGCTAATTGGCAATTTTCCTATTCTTGACATATTCAATCCTCCAATTAATAAACGTAGCAAAGCACCTCGCCACCAATCTTCAGGTCGGCAGCCTCTTTGTTAGTCATTACACCCTGAGACGTGGATAAGATGGCGATACCCAGTCCGTTGATAACTCTCGGCATGTCCTTGTAGCCGGTGTACTTACGCAAACCGGGGGTAGACACGCGCTTCAAATTCTTGATAGCGCTGGTTCTTGTTGCAGGGTCGTACTTCAAGGCAACCTTGATAGTTCCCTGAGGGCCGTCTTCGATGAACTTGTAGTTCAGGATATAGCCCTTCTCGAAGAGGATCTTGGTGATTTCCTTCTTCAAGTTCGACGCAGGAATCTCCACAACACGGTGATGAGCCATGATTGCGTTTCTGAGCCTGGTCAGATAATCTGCTATTGGATCTGTCATAAAATAAATGTTTAATTAATCGGGACTCCCCCGACAATATTAAAAAATAGAAATCTTCTTGTGCTACTCCTCCGATTACCAGCTTGCCTTCTTCACGCCGGGGATGAGACCTGCAGAGGCCATCTCACGGAACTGGATACGCGAAAGACCGAACTGGCGGATGTATCCCTTCGGACGACCTGTGATCTTGCAGCGATTGTGCAGACGGATGGGGTTGGCGTTCTTGGGGATGGCCTGCAACTTGCGGGCAGCCTCGTAGGCTTCGGCGGAATCCTCAGATGTTGCGATAATCTTCTTCAGAGCTGCGCGCTTTTCAGCGTAACGGGCTACGAGCTTTGCACGCTTCACCTCGCGAGCTTTCATTGATTCTTTTGCCATATCTCTTAATCGTTTTTAGCGTTCTTGAATGGAAGTCCGAATGCCTTGAGCAGGGCGTAGCCCTCTTCGTCGGTCTGGGCAGAAGTGACGAACGTGATGTTCATACCCTGGATACGGTCGATCTGGTCAATGTTGATCTCAGGGAAGATGATCTGCTCCTGCACACCGAGTGTGTAGTTGCCACGGCCGTCGAACTTGCTCTCGATACCCTTGAAGTCGCGAATACGCGGCAGGGCGATACGCACGAGCTTCTCGAGGAACTCATACATGCGCTCGCGGCGCAGTGTCACCATCACACCGATGGGCATCTTCTTACGCAGTTTGAAGTTGGCGATATCCTTCTTCGAATAGGTCGTAACGGCCTTCTGACCTGCGATGGCAGAAATCTCGTTGATGGCTACGTCAATAATCTTCTTATCCTGCGTAGCGTCGCCAAGACCCTGGTTGATAACAATCTTCTTCAGGACAGGAACCTGCATTGCTGAGGTATAGTTGAACTGCTTCTGAAGTTCGGGAGCGATCTGCTCCTTATAAACTTTCTTTAATTGTGCTGTATCCATTACTTAATCTCCTCTCCTGACTTTTTAGCGATACGAACCACATTCTTGCCCTCATGCTTGACAGCGATGCGGGTGGGCTTGCCACTCTTCGGGTCGATCAGACTCAAATTTGAGATATGAATCGGAGCCTCCTGCTTGATAATGCCCCCCTGAGGGTGCTTAGCTGAAGGCTTGGTGCTCTTAGAGACGATGTTGACGCCTTCCACGATGGCACGGTTCTTCTCAACCAGTACCTTGAGCACTTTACCAGTCTTGCCCTTGTCCTCACCGGCCAGAACAACGACTGTATCATTTTTCTTAATATGTAACTTACTCATTACTGTGTACTTTGTTTAAAGGATTAAAGAACCTCAGGTGCCAGTGAAACGACCTTCATGTTAACGGCACGCAGTTCACGGGCCACGGGGCCGAAGATACGGCTGCCGCGGAGCTCACCTGCGTTGTTCAGCAGCACACAAGCATTGTCGTCGAAGCGAATATACGAACCGTCAGCGCGGCGGATTTCCTTCTTTGTACGAACGATCAAAGCCTTCGAAACGGCGCCTTTCTTCACGTCGGACGTGGGAATGGCATTCTTCACGGCGACCACGATGACGTCGCCCACGCTGGCATAGCGGCGGCGTGTACCACCGAGCACGCGAATGCAAAGAGCCTCGCGGGCACCGCTGTTGTCAGCAACTGTAAGTCTTGATTCTGCTTGTATCATAATTACTTAGCTTTTTCTACGATTTGTACTAAACGCCATCTCTTTGTCTTCGAGAGGGGGCGGGTCTCCATAATGAGCACGGTATCACCGATGTTGCACTCATTCTTCTCATCATGTGCATGGTATTTCTTTGTCTTCTGGACAAACTTACCATAAATCGGGTGCTTCTCCTTGAACTTGGCTGCAATAACAATGGTTTTATCCATTTTGTTGCTGATCACGACACCCTGTCTTGTTTTTCTTAAATTTCTTGTTTCCATCTGGACCATTGTTATTTGTTAAGTTCTCTCTGGCGAAGTTCGGTCTTCATGCGAGCAATGGCACGACGAGCGGCCTTAATCTGTGAGGGATTCTCAAGCGGAGCAATCGAATGGTTCAGCTTCATCTGCTGGAGTTTTGCCTCGGCGTTCTCCACCTTCTCGACGAGATCTTTCAGGTCGAGTTCTTTTATTTCGTTCATCTTCATAGCTTAAGCGTTTTTATCGTAATCACGTCGTACAACAAACTTTGTCTTTACCGGCAGTTTCTGGGCACCGAGGCGAAGAGCCTCCTTGGCGATGTCGAAACTTACGCCTTCTACTTCGAAGAGGATGCGGCCCGGTGTCACGGGAGCCACCCATCCTGCGGGGTCACCTTTACCCTTACCCATACGCACGTCGGCAGGCTTGCGGGTGATAGGTTTGTCCGGGAAGATGCGGATCCACACCTGACCTTCACGGTTCATATAACGGTTGATAGCAACACGAGCGGCCTCAATCTGGCGGCTGTCAATCCACTTGGCATCAAGCGTCTTGATTCCGAACGAACCGAAAGCCAGCTGTGTACCTCTGTGGGCGTTGCCTTTATTGCCACGTCCGTCCTGAGGTCTTCTGTATCTTACTCTTTTTGGCTGTAACATGATAGCTTCCTTTTTTAACGGTTATTGTTTCTCTTACGGTCACCACGGCCACGACGCTCACCGCGACGCTCGCCACGACCGCTGCCCTGCTTCTCCTGCGAGAAGTTAGGAGTCAGGTCGCGCTCTCCGTAGACCTCTCCACGGCAGATCCATACCTTGATGCCCAGCAGGCCGACCTTGGTCAGAGCCTCTGTGGGGCAGTAGTCGATGTCGGCGCGGAATGTGTGCAGCGGAGTACGTCCTTCCTTGAACATCTCGCTACGTGCGATTTCAGCACCGTTCAGACGACCGCTGATCTGCACCTTGATACCCTCAGCGCCGGCGCGCATCGTGTTCTGAATAGCCATCTTGATGGCACGACGGTAAGCAATCTTACCCTCCACCTGGCGAGCGATGTTATTAGCCACGATGTTAGCATCGAGTTCGGGTTTCTTCACCTCATAGATATTGATCTGAATATCCTTCTTATAGAGCTTCTTGAGCTCTTCCTTCAGTTTGTCAACGTCCTGACCACCTTTACCAATGACAATACCCGGACGGGCTGTGCAGATAGTGATGGTGACGAGTTTCAGCGTACGCTCGATGACAATCTTCGAAACGCTGGCCTTTGCCAGGCGCTCGTTCAGATACTTACGGATCTTCATGTCCTCCACGAGGTTGTCACCGAAGTTCTTGCCACCGTACCAATTTGAATCCCAACCGCGGATGATGCCCAGACGGTTGCTGATTGGATTAACTTTCTGTCCCATTCTACTTAATTATTTTTCGTCATTAGTTTTGGTATCTACAAACAGTGTAACGTGGTTGGAACGCTTGCGGATGCGATAGCCGCGGCCCTGAGGGGCGGGACGCATGCGCTTCATCGTAACACCTTCGTCGACGAAGACACGGCTCACGTAGAGTTCACCGGCTTCAGCCTTGCGATCATTCTTAGCTTCCCAGTTGGCGATGGCCGAGCGCAGCAGTTTCTCAACGTCTGCAGCAGCCTGCTTCTTCGAGAATCTCAGTACTCCAAGTGCGCGGTCGACCTCCATGCCGCGGATCATGTCTACAACGTAGCGCATTTTACGCGGAGAAGAGGGTACGCCTTTCAGCTTGGCGAAATATTGTGTTCTGAGAGCTGCCTTTCTAGCTTCGGCAGCGAGTTTCTTTCTTTTACCCATTATTGCTTCTTGTTTTAAATGGTTCTACCCTGCCGATTATTTCTTGTTACCAGCATGGCCGCCGAACTTACGTGTCGGTGAGAACTCTCCCAGCTTGTGGCCAACCATATTCTCGGTAATGTAAACAGGGATAAATTTGTTTCCGTTATGAACTGCAACAGTGTGTCCCACGAAATCCGGGGAGATCATTGATGCTCTGGCCCATGTCTTGACAACTGTCTTCTTGCCGCTTTCGTTCATGGCGAGAATCTTCTTCTCGAGCGAAACGTTGATGTACGGGCCCTTTTTAAGTGAACGACTCATAATTTACTCTTGTTAACTTGTTTACTTCTTGTTAGCTCTTTCGATGATGTACTTGTTCGAAGCCTTCTTCGGTGCACGAGTCTTCAGGCCCTTTGCATACAGACCCTTACGTGAACGCGGATGTCCACCAGACTGACGGCCTTCACCACCACCCATCGGGTGATCGTGCGGGTTCATGACAACACCACGGTTGTGAGGACGACGGCCCAGCCAGCGAGAGCGGCCTGCCTTACCCGACTGCTCAAGGGCGTGGTCGGAGTTGCCAACACTACCTACAGTAGCCTTACAAGCAGAGAGCACCTTGCGGGTTTCACCCGAAGGGAGCTTAATCACACAGTAACTGCCTTCACGAGAAGTCAACTGAGCAAAATTACCAGCCGAACGAACGAGCAGAGCACCCTGGCCCGGACGCAACTCGATGTTGTGGATCACGGTACCAACGGGGATGTTTGCCAGCGGCAGGGCATTGCCAACCTCGGGAGCAGCCTCTGCGCCCGACATCAGTGTTGCACCCACCTGCAGTCCGTTAGGAGCAATAATGTAACGTTTTTCACCATCAGCATAGAACAGCAAAGCGATGCGAGCCGAACGGTTCGGATCGTACTCGATTGTCTTCACCACTGCTGGAACACCATCTTTCTCACGTTTAAAGTCGATCAGACGATACTTTCTCTTGTGACCGCCGCCCATGTAGCGGACTGTCATCTTACCGGTGTTGTTTCGACCACCAGTAGAGCGCTTACCGAAAACGAGAGACTTCTCTGGCACGGATGCAGTAATATCCTCGAACGTGCCAATAATCTTGTGTCTTTGTCCCGGAGTAACCGGTTTTAATTTACGTACTGCCATTTCTTATTAAATATTGCTGTAAAAATCAATTGTCTCGCCCTCTTTCAGAGTAACGATTGCTTTCTTGAACGCGTTCTTCTGTCCTCTCACGAGGCCTGCCTTGGTGTAGCGCGAAGAGCGCTTGCCAGCATAGCGAACCGTGTTCACGTCAACCACTGTAACATTGTAAGTGTCCTCGACCTCTTTCTTAATCTGGAGCTTGTTGGCCTCGGGACGCACAACGAAACCGAAACGGTTTTCCTGCTTCTCAGTGATTTTGGTCATCTTCTCAGTGACCAGGGGCTTAATGATAAATGCCATATCTCAATTCTCCTTTTTACTTGTTTAAGACTCCGTCGATTGACTCCAGCGACTTTTCTGTCACAACAAGCACGTCAGCATTCAATACTTTGTAAGTGTTGAGTGCCGATGCTGTCATAACCTCAGCGCGCTGCAAGTTACGAGCCGACAAATATACATTTTTCTCAACTTCCGGCAAAAGAAGAAGCAGCTTCGAACCCTCGATTTTAAGATTTTTAGTAAGATTTACGAAATCTTTTGTCTTGGGAGCCTCGAAGTTGAAGTCCTCAACAACGATGATGGCATTCTCCTGAGCCTTGTACGAGAGAGCCGACTTACGAGCCAGCTGCTTCACCTTCTTGTTCAGCTTGAAGCTGTAGTTGCGGGGCTTCGGACCGAACACGCGGCCACCACCCTTCAGCAGGGGCGACTTGATATCACCACGACGTGCACCGCCGCCACCCTTCTGGCGGATCAGCTTGCGGGTCGAACCGGTGATTTCGCTTCTTTCCTTCGACTTGGCAGTGCCCTGACGCTGGTTAGCCAAATACTGCTTCACATCAAGATACAGAACGTGGTCATTAGGTTCAATACCGAAGATAGCCTCGTTCAGTGTAACCTTTCTACCGGTCTCCTGACCGTTGATATTCAATACGCTAACTTCCATCTTACATTTCAATTAAAAGAGTTGAACCATTGCAACCGGCGCAGCTGCCCTTCACGAGAAGAAGGTTGTGCTCCGGAATAACCTTTAACACTCTGAGGTTCTGGGTCGTGACGCGGTCGCCGCCCATCTGGCCGCCCATGCGCATGCCCTTGAACACCTTTGCGGGATACGAGCAGGCACCGATTGAACCCGGCTTGCGGGCGCGGTCGTCCTGACCGTGAGTGGCCTGACCCACACCACCGAAACCGTGGCGCTTCATTACACCCTGGAAGCCCTTACCCTTAGAGGTACCAACCACGTCGACAAACTCGGCATCGCCGAACAGGTCGACGGTGATTGTGTCTCCGAGGTTGTACTCCTCGTCAAATTTGAACTCGGCCAAGTGCTTTTTCGGTGTTGTACCGGCTTTCTTGAAAACGCCCAGCATAGGCTTCGAGGTTCTCTTTTCCTTAGCCTCGCCGAAGCCCAACTGATAAGCCTTGTAACCGTCCTTCTCGACGGTCTTCACTTGAGTAACAACACAAGGACCAGCTTCGATAACAGTGCACGGTACATTCTTACCGTCGGCACTGAAAACGGATGTCATTCCGATTTTCTTTCCAATTAATCCTGGCATTTCAGTTTAAAAATTTAATAATAATGTGAATTGATAATTTCTTTTTAAGCGTCAGCGCAAACTTACGCACACAAAAACCCACTTAAAAAGAGGAAGCACTCACTTCTTCGCATTTGAAGGTTAAGTGGCTCTTTATCAGGGTATTGATAGCTTTCAGCCAGCGCAATACGCATTTTGCGGGTGCAAAGGTACAACTTTTTTGTCATTTTAGCAAGTGTTCCTACCCATCAGAATAAAGATTTACAGATTTTTAACAAAACAAACAACCATGGGTAACTACTCAGTCTTTTTGACATGATGGTTCGGAACGACTAAATATTAGTCGTTCTCTGATAAGAGTCTTCCGATAAAGTCATCCTTGGGAGCCATGTCCGAGATGAGTTGGAACAGAGCCT
>Ga0256404_1004127_pt1 | contig 27900 bp, 45 predicted proteins | sample RumenRJG_01DNA_FD_185990 | JGI IMG/M metagenome (GOLD analysis project Ga0256404, IMG submission 185990) | Bovine rumen microbial communities from Lethbridge, Alberta, Canada - RJG_01 | ecosystem: Host-associated > Mammals > Digestive system > Stomach > Rumen | place: Canada: Alberta | collected...
AATCGCCTCCTGACACCTCAGAAAACTGAAGAGGGGGCTTGTCGCAAGTAACAAAATATCCCAAATCCTGTGTTACAAAGAGTTGGGATGGGGATGTGTATGTTTAGCGGACAGTAATAAAAAAAAATAATCATAAAATAAACTCGAATAACAATCCTATGCATTTATAACAATAATTAACAGAATATGTAAAATTCATTCCTAAAATTCCTTAATCCGCACTTTCGTTGGACGTTCGAAACAATAAATCGATAAAACAAAAAAACTTCCGCTCCACATGTGTGGAACGGAAGTTTATGTATAGAATAAATATGTCCTGCGGATGATTATTCTGCCTTTGCCTCTTCTGCAGGTGCTTCCTCTGCCTTTGGTGCTTCAGCAACGGGTGCCTCAGCAGCAGGTGCCTCAGCCTTTGGAGCAGCCTTCTTGCCGGCGCGACGTGTACGCTTAGCAGCAGCCTTGGGAGCCTTTGCCATGTTCTCGTCGAAGTCAACAAGTTCGATGAAAGCCATCTCTGCGCCGTCACCCTGACGTGGACCCACCTTAATAACGCGGGTGTATCCTCCTGGACGGTCGCCTACCTTCTGTGCTACTTCTCCGAAGAGAGTCTTCACTGCCTCTTTGTTCTGCAGATAGCGGAACACTACGCGGCGTGAGTTGGTAGAGTCGTCCTTGCAACGGGTGATGAGAGGTTCAACATATTTCTTCAGTGCCTTTGCCTTGGCTACGGTCGTAGTGATTCTTTTGTGCTCGATCAGCGAGATAGACAAGTTGGCAAGCATTGCCTTGCGATGATCAGCAGTACGGCCGAGGTGGTTAATTTTCTTACCGTGTCTCATTGTTTTGTTTGTTCTTTCGGATTAGGGACTGCCTTGTTACGGTGTGGCTTAGTCCTTATCCAGTTTATACTTTGAAATGTCGGTTCCAAACTGCAGATTCAGACTCTCGAGCAAATCATCAAGCTCAGAAAGCGATTTCTTACCGAAGTTGCGGAACTTCAAGAGGTCGGTCTTGTTGTACTGCACGAGGTCGCCCAGTGTGTCAACATCGGCTGCCTTGAGGCAGTTGAGTGCACGAACCGAGAGGTTCATGTCAACGAGACGTGTCTTGAGGAGTTGGCGCATGTGGAGCACTTCCTCATCAAACTCCTGGTTGCCCTCAACGTCGTTGTTCTCGAGGGTAATCTTCTCGTCGGAGAAGAGCATGAAGTGATAGATGAGGATTTTTGCTGCCTCTTTGAGCGCGTCCTTCGGGTGTATGGAACCGTCCGTAGTTACTTCAAGCACGAGTTTGTCGTAGTCGGTCTTCTGCTCGACGCGGTACGGCTCTACTGCGAACTTGACGTTGCGGATAGGTGTGTAAATAGAATCGATTGGAATTACATTGACATCGGTGCAGAACTCACGGTTCTCGTCAGAGGGAACGTATCCGCGTCCTTTGTTTATCGTGACGTCTATCTGCATTGATGCCTTTGAGTCTAAATGACAAATCACCAAATCTGGGTTTAACACTTCAAATCCAGTCAGATACTTGCCAATATCACCTGCTGTGAATTCGGTGGAATTCTCTACGGTGATACTAACTTTCTCGTTCTCGAATTCTTCTACTACTTGCTTGAAGCGTACTTGCTTCAGATTCAAGATGATGTTGGTGACATCTTCTTTTACACCGGGAACGGATGAGAACTCATGCTCAACACCAGCAATCTTGATGGTGTTGATGGCATAGCCCTCGAGCGATGAAAGGAGTATGCGGCGCAGTGCGTTACCTATTGTCACACCGAAGCCTGGCTCAAGAGGACGAAATTCGAACTTGCCGAACTTGTCATTGGCCTCCAGCATCACTACTTTATCAGGTTTTTGAAATGCTAATATCGCCATTAATTTAATGATTTGATTAGTTCTTAGAATACAATTCTACGATTAACTGCTCCTGGATGTTCTCAGGGATGTCTGCACGGTCTGGCTTGTGCAGGAACTTGCCGCTCTTTGAAGCGTCGTCCCACTCGATCCAAGGATACTTGCTGTGGTTGAAACCTGCAAGTGATGCCTCGATAACCTCGAGAGACTTAGACTTCTCGCGAACGCCTACAATCTGACCTGGCTTCACTGAGTAAGAAGGAATGTTAACTACCTGGCCATCAACAACAATATGCTTGTGGCCAACGAGTTGACGTGCAGCAGCGCGTGTAGGTGCGATACCGAGACGGAACACTACGTTGTCGAGGCGGCACTCGAGGTTCTGCAGGAGCACCTCACCAGTGATGCCGTCGGCCTTTGCAGCGTGCTCGAACATGTTGCGGAACTGACGCTCCAGCACACCATAAGTGTATTTAGCCTTTTGCTTCTCTGCCAACATGACCCCATACTCCGACATCTTGCGACGGCGGTTCTGGCCATGCTGTCCAGGAGGGAAGTTTCTCCTGGACAAAACTTTGTCTGCGCCGAAGATGGCTTCGCCAAATCGACGTGCAATTTTTGATTTCGGTCCAATATATCTTGCCATAATACTAAAAAATAATTCTTGTTTTTTTCTAGATTCTCTAGACAGACTAGATGGGCTAGAATTTCTGTTCTAAAAAATTAAACTCTACGACGCTTTGGAGGACGGCATCCGTTGTGTGGAAGTGGAGTAACGTCAACAATCTCGATTACCTCGATTCCTGCGGTGTGGATAGCGCGAATAGCACTCTCGCGACCGTTGCCCGGACCCTTAACGTATGCCTTCACCTTGCGGAGACCAAGGTCGTAAGCAACCTTAGCGCAATCCTCTGCTGCCATCTGTGCTGCATAAGGAGTGTTCTTCTTAGAACCACGGAAGCCCATCTTGCCTGCTGAAGACCAAGAGATTACCTGTCCCTCGCCGTTAGCCAATGATACGATGATATTATTGAAAGAACTGTGCACGTGAAGTTGTCCAAGAGCGTCAACTTTCACATTTCTTTTCTTAGCGACTGTTTTCTTTGCCATAACTGTAAACTTTTAACTTGTTAACTGTAAACTAAAAAATTACTTCGTGGCCTTCTTCTTGTTTGCAACAGTCTTCTTCTTGCCCTTACGTGTACGGGCATTGTTCTTGGTGCTCTGACCGCGTACTGGAAGACCATTACGATGACGTACTCCACGATAGCAACCAATATCCATCAGTCGCTTGATATTCATCTGGATCTCGCTGCGGAGATCACCTTCAACTTTGAATTCAGCGCCGATTACTTCACGGATTTTGGCTGCCTGATCGTCCGTCCACTCGTTAACCTTGAGTTCACGGCTTACACCTGCCTTGTCCAATATCTTTGCTGAACTACTTCGACCTATACCATAGATATAAGTCAATGCGATTTCGCCACGCTTATTCTGGGGCAAATCTACTCCAACAATTCTTATTGCCATTGTTTTGAAAAATGTAAAAAATAAAGTGTTAAATTTCGAAATTCTGCTAAAAAGCATGCAAAGGTAAGAAGAATTTTTGAATTTCTTACCTTTTTATGCTTCTTTAACTTTAACCCTGACGAAGTTTGAATTTAGGGTTCTTTTTGTTGATAACGTACAGACGACCTTTTCGACGAACAATCTTGCAGTCGGGAGTGCGCTTCTTTAATGATGCTCTTGTCTTCATATCTCTTCTAAGTTTATTTGTATCTAAATACTATTCTGCCCTTGGTGAGGTCGTAGGGGCTCATTTCCACCTTTACCTTGTCGCCAGGCAATATCTTAATGTAGTGCATTCTCATCTTGCCTGAGATGTGCGCAATGATGGGCACACCGTTCTCCAGTTCCACGCGGAACATGGCGTTCGAGAGTGCCTCGATGATTGTTCCGTCTTGCTCTATTGCACCTTGTTTTGCCATAAAAGTACTTTTGTTGTTCTGTTATTAAATGTTTTCTATTTCGTCAAACGATGATAAAATCTCTGCCTTGCCTTGCCTGATGGCTACGGTGTGCTCGAAATGTGCTGCGGGCTTGCCGTCGCGTGTGCAGATGGTCCAGCGGTCGGGCATCATATAGATGTTTCGGTCGCCCATGGTGATCATCGGCTCGATGGCAATGCACATGCCTGCCTTCAGCATCACTCCGTTGCCACGGCGACCATAGTTGGGCACCTGTGGGTCTTCGTGCATTTCGCGGCCTATGCCGTGACCGGTAAGTTCGCGAACCACGCCGTAGCCTTCTTTCTCGCAATGGTCTTGTACAGCACTGCCTATATCACCAAGATGTCTTCCTGCCACGGCATTCTCTATTCCGAGATAGAGTGCCTCGCGTGTGGTGCGGAGGAGTTTCTTGACCTCTTCGGAGACCTCACCGACACAGAACGTGTAGGCTGAGTCGCCGTTGAAACCGTCGAGAAGTGTGCCGCAGTCGATGGAGATGATGTCTCCGTCTTTAAGCACTGTCTCCTTGTTAGGCACTCCGTGCACCACTGCATCGTTCACCGAGGTGCAGATGCTGGCAGGAAATGGCGCTCCGTAGGGATTGGGAAAACCCTTGAATGTTGGGATAGCACCGTGGTCGCGTATGAACTCATCGGCTATCTTGTCCAACTGGAGCGTGTTGACACCAGGTTTTATATGTTTCGCTAATTCGCCGAGCGTTTTGCCAACAAGTTGGTTAGCCCGGCGCATTAGTTCGATTTCATCTTCTGTCTTTAGAAAAATCTTCATTTACAACAGAAAAGGACTTAGTATGCTGATACTCCGCCGTGCTGGCGCTTTGTGCCAGAGTTGAGCAGACCATCGTAGTGGCGCATGAGCAGGCGGCTCTCTATCTGCTGCAGGGTGTCGATTACAACACCGACGAGAATCAGCAGCGAGGTACCTCCGAAGAATTGTGCGAAAGAGTCCTGCACGTTCAAGAAGCCTGCGAGTGCCGGCATGATAGCGATGAAGGCAATGAACAGAGAGCCTGGCAGCGTGATGCGTGACATCACGGTGTCGATGAACTCTGCAGTAGGCTTACCTGGCTTAACGCCTGGAATGAAACCATTGTTGCGCTTCATGTCTTCTGCCATCTGCGTTGGGTTCAGGGTGATCGCTGTATAGAAATAGGTGAATGCAATGATGAGAATTGCGAACACCACATTATACAGGAAACTGCGGTGATCCATGAGGTTACGCATAACATAGCCTGGCTCGCTGATGTAGTTGATGATTGTCAGCGGGATGAACATCAACGCCTGGGCGAAGATGATAGGCATCACGTTTGCAGCGAACAACTTCAGCGGGATGTACTGACGTGCACCACCATACTGCTTGTTGCCCACGAGCCTCTTGGCATACTGCACTGGCACCTTGCGAGTGCCCTGAACGAGGAGGATGGCAAGACACACAACGACATAAAGAATGAGTATCTCGATGATGAACATCACCAATCCACCACCTGTGATGGCTGTGAATCGTGAACTCACCTCCTGTATGAACGCCTGTGGAAGACGGGCGATGATACCGATCATAATGATTATCGAGACACCGTTTCCGATGCCTTTATCTGTAATGCGCTCTCCAAGCCAGAGAATGAACATACTTCCGGCAGCAAGGATTATCGTACCAACGATGATGAAATAATTCCATGAGATACCGGTTGCAAGTGCTCCTGCTGACTGCACACGGAGGTTGATGAGGTAAGAAGGTGCCTGGAACAGGAGAATGCCTACGGTGAGGATTCTGGTGTACCACATAATCTTCTTACGTCCACTCTCACCTTCGCGCTGCATCTTCTGGAAGTAAGGCACAGCGACAGCGAGCAACTGCATTACGATGGAAGCCGAGATGTACGGCATGATTCCCAACGCGAAGATTGAGGCGTGGGAGAATGCTCCACCTGAGAATGCGTCGAGGAGGGACATCAGACCGCCTGCTGTCTGCGACTGAAGGTTCTCGAGGTCGGCGGGGTTGATGCCGGGGAGCACCACGAACGAGCCGAACCTATAGATTGCCACAAACAGGATGGTGATGAGGATGCGCTCGCGCAGATCCTCAACCCTCCAGCAATTCTTCAGGTACTCAATAAACTTTTTCATTTAAGATTAGATTATAGTTGTGTTACCACCTGCTGCCTTAATAGCCTCTTCAGCAGTTTTAGAGAAAGCGTTTGCTTCTACGTCGATCTTAGCCTTAAGTTCGCCGTTGCCGAGAACCTTAACCAGTTCCTTGCCATTGGTCAGTCCAGCAGCAACAAGTTCCTGGATGCCAATCTTTGTGAGGTTCTTCTCCTCTGCAAGTTTCTGAAGAGTTGACAGGTTCACTGCAAAGTACTCCTTATGGTTGATGTTCTTGAAACCACCCTTTGGAACACGGCGCTGCAATGGCATCTGACCACCTTCGAATCCGATCTTTCTCTTATAACCAGAACGTGCCTTTGCACCCTTGTGTCCGCGTGTTGAAGTGCCACCCAGACCAGAGCCTGGACCACGACCGATGCGACGGCGAGAGTGTGTTGAGCCTGCTGCTGGCTTTAAACTATGTAATTTCATAATAATTTACTGTTTAAACGTTTGACTGTTTGTTTACTCTACAACGGTTACCAGATGATGAACCTTGCGTATCATGCCACGGAGAGAGGGAGTGTCCTCACGCTCTACCACCTGAGAGATTCTGTGCAAACCGAGCGCCTCAAGAGTACGCTTCTGGTCAATTGGAGCACCGATTTTGCTCTTTATCTGCTTGATTTTCAATGTTGCCATACAAAAAACCTCCTAAGTTTTATCCGTTAAACACTTTGTTCATACCAATGCCGCGCATTCCTGCAACGGTGTAAGCGTCGCGCATCTGGCTCAGAGCCAGGATAGTAGCCTTCACGAGGTTGTGTGGGTTAGAAGAACCCTTGCTCTTAGCAAGCACGTCCTTAATACCTACACTCTCCAGAACGGCACGCATAGCACCACCGGCTACGAGTCCGGTACCGGCAGCGGCCGGCTTCAGGAATACCTGTGCTCCGCCGAAGCGAGCCTCCATCTCATGAGGTATAGTGCCTTTCAGCACTGGCACCTTGACAAGGTTCTTCTTGGCAGCCTCTGTGCCCTTGGCGATGGCAGCGGTAACTTCACCTGCCTTGCCAAGTCCCCAACCGATAACGCCGTTGCCGTCGCCGACAACAACGATTGCTGCAAATGTGAAGGTGCGACCACCCTTTGTTACCTTGGTAACACGGTTAATAGCAACCAGACGGTCTTTCAACTCAACGTCACTATTTATCTTAACTTTATTATTCATTGCCATAATAATCTTTTAGAAATTAAGTCCACCTTTACGTGCACCGTCTGCCAATTCCTTAACACGTCCGTGATAGAGATATCCATTACGGTCGAACACTACCTGAGAGACGCCAGCCTCCTTAGCCTTCTCGGCGAGCATCTCGCCTACCTTGGCAGCCTGCTCCTTCTTTGGGAGTTTCTCCATACCCAGTGAAGATGCAGCGCAAAGAGTCTTGCCTGTAATATCGTTGATTACCTGTGCGTAAATCTGCTTGTTGCTGCGGAAGACGCTCAGGCGGGGACGCTCTGCAGTCCCGTTCACGTTCTTGCGAATTCTGAACTTTATCTTAATTCGTCTTTCTACTTTCTTTGTTGTCATAATAGTAAAATCAATTAAAATTACTTAGCAGAAGCCGACTTACCAGACTTTCTGCGGATAACCTCGCCTTTGAACAGGATACCCTTGCCCTTGTATGGCTCAGGCATACGGAAAGAACGAATTTTTGCACATATGAGTCCGAGCAACTCTTTATCGCAAGACTCTAATATAATCTGAGGGTTCTGGTTACGCTCTGACTTTGTCTCAACCTTAACCTCCTTAGGGAGTTGGATGAAAATGGGGTGAGTGTAACCAAGTTGGAACTCAATGAGATTTCCCTGGTTTGAAACGCGGTAACCTACACCTACGAGTTCGAGTTCCTTCTTGTAGCCTTCGCTAACGCCAACAACCATGTTGTTAACGAGAGCGCGGTAAAGACCGTGGAACGCGTTCTTCTGCTTGTAGTTTACTGGGCTATTCTCATCAACCTCGAAAACTATCTGACCATCTTCCATCTTCATGTTGATAGAAGAATCTATCTTCTGTGAAAGTTCACCCTTAGGACCCTTAACGGTAACAACGCCGTCGTTCTGAGTAACTGTTACTCCAGCGGGGATTGCTATTGGCAATTTACCTATTCTTGACATATTTAGCCCTCCCTAATTAATAAACGTAGCAAAGAACCTCGCCGCCAATCTTCTGGGCAGCAGCCTCTTTGTCAGTCATTACACCTTTAGACGTGGATATGATTGCGATACCCAGTCCGTTAATTACTCTCGGCATGTCCTTGTAACCAGTGTACTTGCGAAGACCTGGTGTTGACACTCTCTTGAGGACGCGGATGGCGTTCTCCTTTGTTTGGGGATTGTACTTCAGAGCCACCTTGATGGTGCCCTGAGGACCGTCATCCACGAACTTGTAGTTCAGGATGTAACCCTTCTCGAAGAGAATCTTGGTGATCTCTTTCTTCAGGTTTGAAGCCGGTACTTCTACAACACGGTGGTTAGCCATGATTGCGTTTCTCAACCTCGTCAGATAATCTGCTATTGGATCTGTCATAAAATAAATTGTTTAATTAATCGGGACTGCCCCGACAATATTAATAATCTCTTGTTTTTACCAACTTGCCTTCTTCACACCAGGAATGAGACCAGCCGAAGCCATCTCACGGAACTGGATACGAGAAAGTCCGAACTGGCGGATGTATCCCTTTGGACGACCTGTTATCTTGCAGCGGTTGTGCAGACGTATAGGGTTGGCGTTCTTAGGGATGCTCTGCAACTTGCGTGCAGCCTCGTAAGCCTCTGCTGGGTCTTCGCTTGTTGCGATTATCTTCTTCAGAGCGGCACGTTTCTCAGCATAGCGAGCCACGAGTTTGGCGCGCTTCACCTCGCGAGCCTTCATTGATTCTTTTGCCATATCTCTTAATCTTTATTAGCGTTCTTGAATGGGAGACCGAAAGCCTTGAGCAGTGCAAAACCCTCCTCGTCGGTCTTAGCCGATGTAACGAAGGTGATGTTCATACCCTGTATGCGATCGATGGTATCAATGTTTATCTCAGGGAAGATGATCTGCTCCTGAATACCGAGTGTGTAGTTGCCACGTCCGTCGAACTTGCTCTCGATACCCTTGAAGTCGCGGATACGGGGAAGAGCCACGCGCACGAGTTTCTCGAGGAACTCGTACATGCGCTCGCGGCGCAGAGTTACCATGACGCCGATAGGCATCTTCTTACGGAGTTTGAAGTTGGCGATATCCTTCTTAGAATATGTTGCCACAGCCTTCTGACCCGTGATGGCAGAAATCTCATTGATGGCCACATCTACAATCTTCTTGTCCTGAGTAGCGTCACCCAGTCCCTGGTTTACAACAATCTTCTTAAGTACAGGAACCTGCATCTTAGAAGTGTAGTTGAACTGCTTCTCAAGTGCCGGAGCAATCTGCTCGTTGTACACTTTCTTTAATTGTGCTGTATCCATTATTTGATTTCCTCCCCTGACTTTTTAGCGATGCGAACCTTCTTGCCATCCTCGTTCACTTTGATGGCTATGCGAGTGGCCTTGCCGCTCTTCGGGTCGATCAGACTTAAATTTGAGATATGAATGGGTGCCTCAACCTTGATGATGCCTCCCTGAGGGTTCTTGGCACTTGGCTTTGTGCTCTTGGAAACCATGTTCCAGCCTTCCACGATAGCCTTCTGCTCTTTAACCAAGACTTTGAGGACCTTTCCCTTCTGGCCCTTGTCCTTGCCAGCGAGGATGATTACCTCATCACCTTTCTTTATATGTAACTTAGTCATTACTATTTAACCTTTTTAAATTATTAAAGAACCTCAGGTGCAAGAGACACGACTTTCATATTCACGGCGCGCAACTCACGTGCTACAGGACCGAAGATACGGCTGCCACGGAGTTCGCCGGCGTTGTTCAGAAGCACGCAGGCATTGTCGTCGAAGCGGATGTAAGAGCCATCAGCACGGCGTATTTCCTTCTTTGTGCGAACAACCAAAGCCTTTGATACTGCACCCTTTTTAACGTCACTTGTAGGTATAGCGTTCTTGATGGCAACCACGATGATGTCGCCCACGCTTGCATAACGGCGGCGGGTACCACCCAGCACGCGGATGCAGAGAGCCTCGCGTGCGCCGCTGTTGTCAGCAACTGTAAGTCTTGATTCAACTTGTATCATAATTACTTAGCTTTTTCGATTATTGAAACTAATCTCCATCTCTTTGTCTTTGACAGAGGACGGGTCTCCATGATAAGCACTGTATCGCCTACATTTGCCTCATTTTTCTCGTCGTGTGCATGATACTTCTTAGTCTTCTGCACAAACTTACCGTAGATCGGGTGCTTCTCCTTGAACTTGGCTGCAATAACAATGGTTTTATCCATTTTGTTGCTGATAACGACACCCTGTCTTGTTTTTCTTAAATTTCTTGTTTCCATCTGGACCATTGTTATTTATTAAGTTCTCTTTGGCGAAGTTCGGTCTTCATACGTGCGATATCACGACGAACTAACTTAATCTGAGATGGGTTCTCCAAAGGAGTGATGGCATGGTTCAACTTCATCTGGTGAAGTTTTGCAACCTCTGCGTCGATGCGCTCTTCGAGTTCTTTAGTCTCGAGTTCTCTTATTTCCTTGTTTTTCATCTTTCTTAAGCGTTTTTATCGTAATCACGTCTAACAACAAACTTTGTCTTAACAGGCAGTTTCTGAGCGCCGAGGCGAAGTGCCTCCTTGGCAACGTCGAAAGGAACGCCTTCTACTTCAAAGAGGATGCGTCCCGGTGTCACCGGTGCCACCCATCCTGCGGGATCTCCCTTACCTTTACCCATGCGGACATCGGCAGGCTTGCGGGTGATTGGCTTGTCCGGGAAAATGCGGATCCATACCTGACCTTCGCGCTGCATGTAACGGTTGATGGCAACGCGGGCAGCCTCTAACTGGCGGCTGTCGAGCCACTTGGCGTCAAGGGTCTTGATGCCGAACGAGCCGAATGCCAGTTGTGTACCTCTGTGGGCGTTGCCTTTATTGCCACGACCATCTTGAGGTCTTCTATATTTTACTCTTTTTGGCTGTAACATGATGATTTCTTAATTTAACGGTTATTGTTTCTCTTACGATTACCGCGACCACCGGGGCGGCCACCATTGTTACCACGACCACCGTTGCTCTTCTCCTGAGAGAAGTTAGGAGCGAGGTCACGCTTCTCGTAAACTTCGCCGCGGCAAATCCAGACTTTGATGCCCAGCAGGCCAACCTTTGTCAGAGCCTCTGCCTGGCAGTAATCGATATCGGCACGGAATGTGTGCAGCGGGGTGCGACCCTCCTTGTACATTTCCTTGCGTGCCATTTCAGCGCCATTGAGACGTCCGGTGATCTGAACCTTAATACCCTCGGCACCTGCGCGCATCGTGTTGGCTACAGCCAGCTTGATAGCGCGGCGGTAAGCAATCTTGCCCTCCACCTGGCGAGCGATGTTGTTAGCAACGATTGTTGCGTCGAGTTCAGGTTTCTTCACCTCATAGATATTGATCTGAATCTCCTTGTCATAGAGTTTCTTCAGTTCTTCCTTCAGTTTGTCAACGTCTTGACCACCCTTGCCTATTACGATACCCGGACGGGCTGTGCAGATGGTGATAGTCACCAACTTCAGTGTGCGCTCGATAACGATACGCGACACCATAGCCTTCTCCAGACGCTTGTTCAGATACTTGCGGATTTGCTGGTCTTCAACCAGGTTGTCACCGAAGTTTTTGCCTCCGAACCAGTTCGAGTCCCAACCGCGGATAATTCCCAGGCGGTTGCTTATTGGATTAACTTTCTGTCCCATTCTGCTTATTAATTTTCATCGTTAGGTTTAGTGTCTACGAATACTGTCACGTGGTTGCTGCGCTTGCGGATGCGGTAGCCGCGACCCTGTGGTGCGGGGCGCATGCGCTTCATTGTAACACCCTCGTCAACGAAGATTCTTGAAACGAACAGTTCGCCGTCCTCGGCCTTGCGTTCGTTCTTTGTCTCCCAGTTGGTGATGGCAGAGCGGAGCAACTTCTCAACGTCGATGGCTGCCTTCTTCTTTGAGAATCGGAGTACGCCGAGAGCACGGTTCACTTCCATGCCGCGTACCATATCAACGACATAGCGCATCTTGCGTGGCGAAGAGGGAACCCCCTTCAACTTAGCAAAAGACAATGTCTTAAGGGCTTCTTTTCTTTGTTCAGCCGCTAATCTTTTTCTTTTTCCCATTATTGTTCCTTTTTAAATGGTTCTTGCCCCTGCATTATTTCTTATTACCTGCATGGCCGCCGAAGCGACGGGTTGGAGCAAACTCTCCAAGTTTGTGACCCACCATGTTCTCAGTAATGTAAACAGGGATAAATTTGTTTCCGTTATGAACTGCAACGGTATGTCCCACGAAGTCGGGAGATATCATTGAGGCTCTGGCCCATGTCTTAACGACAGTCTTCTTGCCACTCTCATTCATTGCGAGAACTTTCTTCTCGAGCGACACGTTGATATATGGACCTTTTTTTAATGAACGACTCATAATTTACTTCAGTTTACTTTGTTATTTACTTGCTCTTGCAATAATGTACTTGTTAGAATGCTTCTTAGGTGCACGTGTCTTGAGACCCTTAGCATACAAGCCCTTGCGTGAACGTGGATGTCCACCGCTCTGGCGGCCTTCACCACCACCCATTGGGTGATCGTGTGGGTTCATTACAACACCGCGGTTATGAGGACGACGGCCCAACCAGCGTGAGCGACCAGCCTTACCAGACTGCTCAAGAGCATGGTCGGCGTTGCCAACAACACCTACTGTCGCCTTGCAGGCAGAGAGAATCTTGCGAGTCTCGCCTGAAGGGAGTTTAATCACACAATAACTGCCTTCACGAGAAGTCAACTGAGCAAAGTTACCAGCCGAACGAACGAGTTTTGCACCCTGGCCCGGGCGGAGTTCGATGTTGTGAACCACCGTACCAACAGGGATGTTTGCCAGAGGAAGAGCGTTTCCCACCTCAGGAGCAGCGTCTGCGCCTGAAAGCAACTTAGCGCCTACCTCAAGTCCGTTAGGAGCAATAATGTAACGTTTTTCACCATCAGCATAGTAAAGCAAAGCGATGCGAGCCGAACGGTTCGGGTCGTACTCGATTGTCTTTACTGTTGCTGGAACACCATCCTTCTCTCGCTTGAAGTCGATGAGACGATACTTCCGCTTGTGACCGCCACCGATGTAGCGTACTGTCATCTTACCGGTGTTGTTTCGACCGCCGGTAGCGCGTTTTCCGAATACGAGAGACTTCTCTGGCACGGATGCAGTAATATCCTCGAACGTGCCAATAACCTTGTGTCTTTGACCCGGAGTAACGGGTTTTAATTTACGTACTGCCATTTCTTATTTAAATATTGCTATAAAAATCGATCTGATCGCCCTCTTTCAGAGTAACGATTGCCTTCTTGAAAGCGGCTTTCTGGCCTTGCACCAGACCCGCCTTGGTGTAGCGGCTTGAGCGCTTGCCAGCGTAACGCATTGTGTTTACGTCAACCACTGTAACGTTATACAGACTCTCAACCTCACTCTTTATCTCGAGTTTGTTGGCCTCAGGTTTCACGATGAAGCCATAGCGGTTAGGGCGCTTGTCTGTAATCTTGGTCATCTTCTCAGTGACCAATGGTTTGATTATAAATGCCATGTCTGTATCTCCTAATTACTTTGTTAAAACTTCGTCGATAGCCTGCAAAGAACTCTCAGCGATGACGAGAACGTCAGCGTTGAGAATCTTGTAAGTGTTGATTGCCGATGCAGTCATCACTTCTGCCTTCTGCAAGTTACGAGCCGACAAATATACATTTTTCTCTACTTTTGGCAAAACGATAAGCACCTTCTTGTCGTCAACTTTAAGATTTTTAGCAATGTTTATGAAATCTTTAGTCTTTGGAGCCTCCATTGAGAAGTCTTCAACAACGACAATAGCGTCTTCCTGAGCCTTGTATGCGAGAGCACTCTTGCGAGCGAGAACCTTAACCTTCTTGTTAAGTTTGAAACTGTAGTCGCGTGGCTTAGGGCCAAACACACGGCCACCACCCTTCAACAGCGGAGAGTTGATGTCGCCGCGACGTGCGCCGCCACTACCCTTCTGACGGATAAGTTTGCGTGTAGAACCTGCATGCTCGCTGCGCTCCTTGGCTTTTGCTGTGCCCTGGCGCTGGTTAGCGAGGAACTGCTTCACGTCGAGGTAGATGACGTGGTCGTTCGGTTCAATTCCGAAGATAGATTCGTTTAACGTAACCTTTCTTCCGGTCTCCTGACCTTTGATGTTTAATACGTTAATTTCCATTACATGTTGATTATTACGGTTGAACCATTGCAGCCAGCAACGCTACCTTTCACTACGAGAAGGTTGCTCTCTGGTATTACCTTTAACACTCTGAGGTTCTGAGTAGTCACTCTGTCACCTCCCATTTGGCCGCCCATGCGCATGCCCTTGAACACCTTTGCAGGGTAAGAACAAGCACCGATAGATCCCGGCTTGCGGGCGCGGTCGTCCTGACCGTGTGTACTCTGACCAACACCGCCGAATCCGTGGCGCTTCATAACGCCCTGGAAACCCTTACCCTTTGAGGTGCCAACAACGTCAACGAAAGTGGCGTCGTTGAAGATTTCCACTGTGATTGTGTCTCCGAGGTTCAACTCCTCGTCAAACTTGAACTCGGCCAAGTGAGCCTTTGGTGTTGTGCCGGCTTTCTTGAAGATTCCCAGCATTGGCTTAGTAGTGTTCTTCTCCTTAGCCTCGCCGAAACCTAACTGAACAGCCTTGTAACCGTCTTTCTCAACGGTCTTCACTTGAGTAACAACACAAGGGCCAGCTTCGATAACAGTGCACGGCACATTCTTGCCGTCGGCACTGAAAACGGAAGTCATTCCGATTTTCTTTCCTAATAATCCTGGCATTTCAGTTTAAAATAAAATTGATTAATAAATGATTTTTCTTTTTTTAAGTGTTCTCGCGCCGTGTTCTTCAATCCTAAGACACTTAAAAAAGAACCGCTCACTTCTTCCCGATTGAAGGTTAAGTTGTTCTAAATCAGTGTATTGATGGCTTCAAACCAGCGCAATACGCACAATAGCGGGTGCAAAGGTACACATTATTAATGACACGGGCAACACCGCCGTCTCCAAAACCCAAACTTTTAAGATTTTTTATACTTTGGTTTAATGTAACAGGTCGGAAGAAGATGAAAAAAGCAGAAGAGGAGGCACCTTCGCCTCCTCTTCGCGCTTTAGTAGTATTTACCATTTATCTCCTTCACTTAGAAGCCGCAAAGAAACATAATTTCCATGAATACATATTTAAACATTATCATAACCGTACAAAATAAATATGTTAATACTCATGTTTGCTGTCGCTCACACAATTTCTAATTCACATCCATGTCGATGTCCCTAGGCATGCCGTCGCCATCGAACTCTATCTCAAGACCGTTGTCAAGACGCACATCATACTTTGTGCTGAAGATTTCTTTCTCCTGCTTAACGTATGTAACGCCAATGCCGGGGTGGGTCTTCTGGATATAAGCCTGTGCAGGAGCAGGCAACTGGTCAGCAGTAATAATCTTATTTCGGTCGCAGGAAGCAAACGCTACCATGCACACGAGGCACAATACAATCAGTTTAAACGCTTTCATAATAACTACTTTTTAGTTTGACAAATACTTTCTTTGTAATAAATATATGATGTAGGGGTAGCGAGTTAGTCGTCCATACCCATCAACTCTCCCTGACGACTGAACTTCAGGTCTATTTCATTAGACAGTTCGACGTCGTAGCCATAATATTCCTTGTCAATTTTCACTACGCTGCAACCAGCGAAACTACCGTTAACATACTGCTGGATGGAAGCAGGAACAAGAGCAACGGGAACAGTATTCATGCCTTCGCAATCAACCTTCTTCCACACTCCCTTTCTGTCGAACTCCACCTTAGTGCCGTTTTCGAGCATGCACTCGTAAGTGTTCCAGTCCTTCTCGGCGTAAACGATTTTCAGTCCCTCGAAGTTAGTCTGTATGAAACTCTTCGCTGCTGCAGGAAGTTGTTCTACTAATATTGGCCTGTCGTCAGCCTTTGCAACATTTGATACTACCAGGCAAATCATTGCCATAAGGAAAAACTTAATCTTTTTCATAATCTTTTATTTTTTAATTGTTTATTGTTTTGTTTTCTGTTGCAAAGATAGTGCGAGATTTCCGACCCATCATAACATATCGTCGCTTTTCCGTTGTTGTTATTGCGACAGAAGGGGTTATTGACGACAAAAGGCCCCGAAGGCCTCTTTTCTTGTCGCATGTCGGCACAAATCTTTGTGCAGATAGCATCAAAACGATTTTCAATAAACATCAAAACGTTTCGGCACAAACATCAAAGCGTTTTGCAATAAACATCAAAACGGAGAGTGATTAGGGCCTAATCACTCTCCGTTTTGGCATCAATTAGCAAGTGATTAGACCCTAATCACTCCCCGATTGATGGTCAAACAGAATTTAAAAGGTTAGTCGAGGTCGAGGAAGTCGTCGTCATCTTCATCGTCGTCGTCGCCTTCCTCCTGTTTCTCGATGTCAATAATATCGCCGCCGTCTTGCGCCCATCCACGGGTGGCTGCCGCAAGAATTGTCTCCTGCATCATGGAGACCACTTCCATCTCTGGCACTATATATCTTTTCTTTTTCATTTTTCTCTTATCCTTTATAACGGACCGTTACTTAACCAGAAGTTTCTTTCCGCCCACGATATACATACCTTTCGGCAGAGCCATTCCCACTGTACCAACACGTCGGCCGGCGAGGTCGTAAACCACGTTGACGTTAGCACCAGCATCGTGTCTTACCGTCTGAACGCCCTCTATTGCTGTGGCCACACCGCCAAGACTTTCGCCATCGAGGTCTGTCACGCCGTCAACCGAGACCTTCGCGGGTGCTGCCGTGCCATCGCCGTCATCATCGAATATGCTGTGCGACAGTGTTAGCCAGCCGCGGAATCCCTTGATGGGAGTATCCTTGCTCAGTTCGTACATCTTGCCGCCGCTCATGGCGTAAGAGCCCTTGGTGGCATACGAGCCTTCGCCCGCTGTATCGCCCTTATATATTCCGCCCTTCACCTTGAAGGAGGCGAATCCTGGAGTCTGCACGTAGTTGACGTATGCTCTGCCGTCGTTGGTTCCATTGAGCGAAGAAACCTCCTCGCTGCCGTTCGCTACGTTGAGTTCCATCACGGGGTGGTTATAGTCCAGTGATAGAAGGTAAACAGGGTTGAAATGTAGCAAAAAGAAACGGGACGCATGATAATACATCATGCATCCCGCAGTAATCGTGGACTAATGTTATACACTTGGTCTATTAGTCGTCATATCCGATGATGGCACCTTGATGGTTGAACTTCAGTTCCAAGTCGTTAGACAATTCAATGTCATAACCATAGCGCTCCTTGTCAATCTTTGAAACTACACTTCCAGGGAAATGTGCATTAACATAAGACTTGATTGCGTCAGGTACAGTAGCGGCAGGAACTGCTTTCATACGATGGCAGTCAATCTTCTTCCAACTACCGTCTTTGCGGAACTTCACCTGAGTACCGTCGGCAAGGCTGCACTCGTAAGAGTCCCAGTCCACCTCGGCATACACGATATTGCTGCCCTTGAAGTTGTTTGCTACAAACTGCTTTGCCTGTGCAGGGAGTTGCTCTACTGGAATTGGCCTGTCGTCAGCAAGTGCTACATTAGAAACCAATGTACTCATAAGTGCTAAAAGAAATAACTTAATACTTTTCATAATCTTATTTTTTAATTGTTATACATTTGTTGTTTTTTATCTCTGATGCAAAGATAGGGCGTTTTTGCCTACCACTATCATTTTATCGTATGTTTTCACAACTTCTATTGCGACATAGGGCTTCATTTGCGACAAAATAGCGAAACGGCATGAAATATTGTCGCAATTGACGGAATAAAAGCACACAAATCTCTTCCCCCTCACCATACAACAAAAGCGAGTATTGACACTCACATGATTAAAAAGAGCCTCTCCTAATGGGATAGTGTACCAAAAGAAAGCACACGCAATAATTATTCTTAAGGAAAGAAATTAGAATAATTAAGATATCCAGGTAATCGGATGTATTATAAATGGAGATAGAAGAAGTTGTGTGAGAATAAGGGAAAAACACTGACCCCACCCCTGCCCCGGAGCCTCACCCCTATCCCCTCTCCAAAGGGCGAGGGGGACTTTGGGGGCGGGGAGTCGTTAGCGATTGGATATATAAAGGTAAAAAAGTAAAAAGGATATATAAAGGTAAAAAAGTAAAAAGGTAAAAAAGTAAAAGAGCAAGAGAATATACTTACTGTTTAACATCCCTCCCTTTGGGAGGGCTTGGGTAGGCTTTTATCTTGGGAGGGCTTGGGTGGGCTTTTTTATCTCTCCCCCTCGGGGGAGTCGGAGAGGGGTTTCTCTTTAAGTCACCACAAAAAGGCTGCACCCGAGTGGTACAGCCTTTACGTAAATTATTTCTATTATAGCGGTTTATGTCGTGGTTTAAAATCCTTATCTTTTCGTTTAGAGGCGTTGGCGGTTTAGTCGTCCATGCCGATAATCAGTCCCTGACGGTTGAACTTCAGGTCGATTTGGTTACCCAGTTCGATGTCATATCCGTGACGCTCCTTGTCTATCTTAGTTATCTTAGAGCCTGGGAAACTATTGTTTACATACTGCTTGATTGTCTCGGGAATGATGGCTTCAGGCACTTCGCCCATTCCTTCGCAGTCAACCTTGTCCCATGTGCCGTTCTTTTTGAACTCTACCTTTGTTCCGTCGTCGAGGAAGCACTCATATTTGTTCCCGTCTTTCTGGGCATAGAGAATTTTCTTCCCAACGAAGTTGGTTTGTACGAATATCTTCGCTTGTGCAGGGAGCAACTCCACTGGTATTGGTTTGTCATCAGCGAACGCTACATTTGAGAACACGATGCACATCAGTGCTGAAAGGAAAAACTTTATACTTTTCATAATCAATATTTTTTAATTAGACTTATTTTGTTTATTTCTGATGCAAAGTTATTACCAAATGCAGGACTCTCAAAACTATTTCACCATTTCTTGCCAAAAAGCATACGACAACAGGGCCTATTTGCGACAAAAGCAACAAGAAGCCCCAAATCTTGTCGCAAAAGGCATCTTTTCAGTACGTTAACCAACAAATGTCAGAACAAAAAAAATGCAGCATCGTCGGCAAGATGAATGCCGGCAATGCTGCAAGTTTACTCGTATAATGTTCCCCTTTCGGGAGATTACTATACCTTGATTTCTACCTCTACACCACTGGGGAGGTCGAGTTTCATCAGCGAATCAACGGTCTTTGATGTAGCGCTATAAATGTCGATAAGACGCTTGTAGTCGCTCAACTGGAACTGCTCGCGAGCCTTCTTGTTAACGAAGGTACTGCGGTTCACGGTGTAGATACGCTTGTGAGTTGGGAGGGGGATAGGACCGCTAACGATAGCGCCAGTAGCCTTCACTGCCTTCACGATTTTCTCTGCTGACTTGTCAACCAATTTGTGGTCGTAACTCTTCAGTTTGATTCTGATTTTCTGACTCATGTCTTAATTTTACAATTTTACTGTTTAACAATTATATTATTTAACATCGCAGTTAAAGAGTCATTTGCTCAACTGCGACTATCGTTATCACTATTTCACAACTATCGGTTACAGGCAGAAGCCAAATCGTCAAGTTGTGAAATAGTGAAATCGTCAATTATACGAGATCTACGCGTCCCTTAACCTCCTCGAGCACAGCCTTGGCGATGCTTGAAGAAACAGGTGCATGGTGGTCGTACTCCATAGAACTTGTTGCGCGGCCAGAGGTGATGGTACGCAGAGCGGTAACATAACCGAACATCTCTGCCAGAGGAACCATAGCCTTCACGATGCGGGCACCGCTGCGAGCCTCTTCCATTCCCTCTACCTGTCCACGACGCTTGTTCAGGTCGCCGATAACGTCACCCATGTTCTCCTCAGGAGTAACAACCTCGAGTTTCATCACTGGCTCCATGAGCACTGGACCTGCCTTAACACATGCGTTCTTGTAAGCGTTGCGTGCTGCAAGTTCGAATGACAACTGGTCAGAGTCAACCGGGTGGAACGAACCATCAATGAGGGTCACCTTCAGAGAGTCAACAGGATAGCCGCCAAGAACACCGTTCTTCATTGCATCCTCGAAGCCCTTCTGCACTGAAGGAATGAACTCCTTAGGCACGTTACCGCCCTTAACCTCGTTGACAAACTGCAGGCCACCGTTCTCCTTGATGTCCCAGTCTGCATCAACCGGACCAACGTTAACGATGATGTCGGCGAACTTACCGCGACCACCCGACTGCTTCTTATATACCTCGCGGAGGTTAACCTCCTTGGTGATAGCCTCTTTGTAGTTAACCTGTGGCTTACCCTGGTTACACTCAACCTTGAACTCGCGCTTCAGACGGTCGATGATGATGTCGAGGTGAAGTTCACCCATACCAGAGATAACGGTCTGACCGCTCTGCTCGTCGGTATGCACAGTGAATGTTGGGTCTTCCTCAGCCAGTTTAGCAAGACCGTTGTCGAGTTTAGCGATGTCGGCCTGGCTCTTTGGCTCAACGGCGATAGAAATCACGGTGTCAGGGAAGGTGATGCTCTCAAGGATGATTGGGTGCTCCTCGTCGCAGAGGGTATCACCAGTACGGATATCCTTGAAGCCAACGCCTGCGCCGATGTCACCAGCGTCGATGCTGTCCATTGGCTGCTGCTTGTTAGAGTTCATCTGGAATAGACGGCTCACGCGCTCCTTCTTGCCCGAACGGGTGTTGAATACGTAAGAACCAGCCTCAACCTTACCAGAGTAAACGCGGAAGAACACCAGACGGCCAACGTATGGGTCGGTGGCAATCTTGAATGCGAGTGCCGATGTAGGATCGTCCTCTGATGGCTTGCGGTCTTCCTCTTCGCCGGTGTTAGGATTCTCGCCAATGATAGCGGGAGTGTCCAGTGGTGATGGGAGGAATGCGCAAACATAGTCGAGAAGAGTCTGAACGCCCTTGTTCTTGAAAGAAGAACCACAGAGCATTGGGGTGCACTCCATTGCGAGAGTACCCTTGCGGATAGCGGCGATGAGTTCCTCCTCGGTGATAGAGTTAGGATCGTCGAAGAACTTCTCCATGAGAGCCTCGTCGAACTCAGCGGCAGCCTCAACGAGTTTGTCGCGCCACTCCTGTGCCTCGTCCTTCAGGTCGTCTGGAATCTCGTCAACCTCGAACTCTGCACCCTGTGTCTCGTCGTGCCAGATGATAGCCTTCATCTTCAGCAGGTCAACGATGCCCTTGAATGTCTCCTCCTGTCCGATAGGAATAACCAGAGAAACAGGATTTGCACCGAGCACGTCCTTCATCTGCTGCAGCACATCGTAGTAGTTGGCACCCGAACGGTCCATCTTGTTAACATAACCAAGACGTGGCACATTGTACTTGTCGGCCTGGCGCCATACAGTCTCACTCTGAGGCTGCACGCCACCAACGGCGCAGTATGTAGCAACGGCACCGTCGAGCACACGCAGTGAGCGCTCCACCTCAGCGGTGAAGTCAACGTGTCCCGGAGTGTCAATCAAGTTGATCTTGTATTGCTTGTCATTATAGTGCCAGTAGCATGTGGTAGCGGCAGAAGTGATGGTGATACCACGCTCCTGCTCCTGTGCCATCCAGTCCATGGTGGCAGCGCCGTCATGCACCTCGCCCAGTTTATGAGTCTTACCTGTGTAGTAAAGGATTCGCTCTGATGTTGTCGTTTTACCGGCATCGATGTGGGCCATGATACCGATGTTACGAGTCAAATGTAAATCTTGTTTTGCCATTGTTTAAAGTCTTACCCTATTCTTTTGTCGCTCTGCACTGCGAAGCGCGTTGCGAGTTTTTTATTACCTTTTTACCTTATATAATATTAGAAACGGAAGTGAGCGAATGCACGGTTAGCCTCGGCCATGCGGTGCATGTCCTCCTTACGCTTGAATGCGCCACCCTGGTTGTTGTAGGCATCCATAATCTCGGCAGCGAGTTTCTCAGACATACTCTTGCCACCGCGCTTGCGAGCGAAAAGGATAAGGTTCTTCATAGACACACTCTCCTTGCGGTCAGGACGAATCTCAGTAGGCACCTGGAATGTAGCACCACCGATACGACGGCTCTTTACCTCCACCTGTGGGGTAATGTTGTCGAGAGCCTGCTTCCATATCTCCAGAGCGGGCTTCTCCTCGTTCTGCATCTTGGCAGCAACGATATCGAGTGCACCGTAGAAAATCTCATACGACGTGTTCTTCTTTCCGTCGTACATCAGATGGTTAACGAACTTTGACACCTTTGTGTCGTTGAATCTTGGATCCGGCAGGATCACACGCTTCTTTGGTTTTGCTTTTCTCATTTTTTTATTTAATATTAATCATTCTGCATGGGGCTGTTCTTTTTGTTCTTCAACGTCTTCACCAAGACATTTACTCAACCTTTTCAACAATTACCGATTGTTATCGGCTTAGTTGCTTACGCTCGGCAAACGAAAATATCACCTTTGCCCTCGCTTAGTCGCAACTTCCTCCAGCAAAACTTGTGAAATTCTTTTGTATTTTTGTGGACGGTAACGTCCGCCATGACGTTTCTTTAAAACGGGGCCAGCCCCAAGCCATCTCCGGCTTTAGCCTGGCCTCCGGTTTTTTACTTCTTCTGCTTTGGACGCTTAGCGCCATACTTTGAGCGGCGCTGTGTGCGGTTTGCTACACCTGCAGTATCGAGAGTACCGCGAACGATGTGATAGCGCACACCTGGAAGGTCCTTAACACGGCCACCGCGAACAAGCACGATAGAGTGCTCCTGCAAGTTGTGGCCTTCTCCTGGAATGTAAGAGTTAACCTCTTTCTGATTTGTCAAACGCACACGCGCAACCTTGCGCATTGCAGAATTAGGCTTCTTAGGAGTCGTAGTATAAACGCGAACGCAAACGCCACGACGCTGTGGACATGAGTCCAGAGCGGGCGACTTGCTCTTATCTACGAGCACCTTTCTGCCTTTTCTTACCAATTGTGAAATTGTAGGCATTGTTTTACTTTTTTTTGAATTATATATTTATTTTCGTTATTTTCAGTGGGTTACGGACACATAGATACAATTTGCCCGTTTTGGGGTGCAAAGGTACAAAGAATTTTGCTAAACACCTAATTTTATAAAAGATGAATTTTTCGTTAGTTAGATATTTAACAAAATATAACATCTATTTGTTATACTTTGCAGGAGAAAGAAGTGACGAGTACCTTTTTCGCCACAATAAGGAAGCGAAGAAAGCACTCGTCAGACAGAATTTACGCCTCTGGCTTACCGTTGCCAAACGGCGCGATGGTGCGTGGCTGCTGGTTGGGAATCTGTATTTTCCCGAACTGCGTTTCATAGCGCATGATGTTGTCTTGCAGCGCGATGAGGAGACGCTTTGCATGCTCAGGAGCCAGAATGACACGGCTCTTCACCTGCGCCTTGGGCACACCTGGGAGGATGCGCGCAAAGTCGAGCACGAAGTCGCTACTCGAATGAGTTATCACCGCAAAATTGGCATACTCACCTTGTGCCACTTCCTGCGGCAACTCCATCTGGAGTCCCTGCTGGTTATTGTTCTGATTGTTGTCTGCCATATTATTATGAGTTTAGGAGTTTAGAAGTTTGGGAGTTCTGGAGTTTGGTAATTGTTGTGTGCAGAATACCGGGTAACGACTATTCTTCACTCAACATCCACCCGATCCGTCATTCGTGATTAAATACTCTTGTACTTTTCTGCCTGCGCCTGAATCAGTTCCTTGTCGTCAAAATAGTTGATGCGCATAGCAGCCTTAACCTCCGAGAGTGTCTGTGCAGCCACCTCGCGTGCTGCTTCAGAACCTTTCTTCAGAATGTTGTACACCTCGGGGATGTCCTGCTCGAACTCATGGCGACGCTGGCGGATTGGCTCCAGACGGTCGTTGAGAACCTTTGTCAAGAACTTCTTGCACTTCATGTCGCCCAGTCCGCCACGGCGGTAGTGGTCTTTCACCTCGTCAAGATTCTTATAGTCGGGCCAGAACTTCTCGAAATCGTCGTCGGTGGCGAAGGCATCAAGATAAGTAAACACCACATTGCCCTCCACATGACCTGGGTCTTCCACCTGCAAGTGGGCAGGGTCGGTGTATGCCGACTTCACCTTCTTCTCCACTTCCTTTGCGGTGTCGCTCAGATAGATGCAGTTGCCAAGGCTCTTCGACATCTTGGCATTGCCATCAGTTCCTGGCAGGCGGAGACACACCTGATTAGTAGGCAGCATGATCTGTGGCTCCACGAGGACGGGAGCATATGTCTGGTTGAAACGGCGCACGATTTCACGGCATTGCTCCAACATTGGCTCTTGGTCCTCGCCTGCCGGCACGGTGGTAGCCTTGCAGAACGTGATGTCGGCAGCCTGAGATATCGGATATGTGAAGAATCCCACAGGCACGCCCTCGCCGAAGTTTCTCATCTGCAACTCGCTCTTCACCGTTGGGTTGCGCTGCAAACGTCCCACGTTCACAAGGTTCATGAAATATACTGTGAGTTCGGCAAGTTCCGGAATCATCGACTGTATGAACAGTGTCACCTTCTCTGGGTCGAGACCCACGGAGAGATAGTCGAGAGCCACCTCAATGATGTTTTGACGCACCTTCTCAGGATTGTCAGCATTATCTGTAAGAGCCTGAACATCGGCAACAAAGACAAACATTCTGTCATAGTCACCCTCGTTCTGCAACTCCACACGGCGGCGCAAAGAACCAACATAGTGACCTAAATGCAAGCGACCTGTGGGACGGTCGCCAGTAAGAATAATCTTTCCCATAACTGTATATAAAATATTCAAGGTGCAAAGATAGTGCAAATCGAGCGAAATACAAAAAGAATTATCTTATAATTTCCTATTATGTAACATAACATCTCAACTCGAAAGCATTATATAGTTACAATTAATCGAGCAAAAACTCAAATATCTGCAAGAATCCAATTTCCGTAAATAAAAATCATCATTATTGTTGCACGGCATTATTATTTATATTATCTTTGCATCAGGTAATACCAACATAGTTTAAATTTAGATATTCGTTTAACTTATTTAATAACAGTTTATGAAACAAATTCTTATTTCTTTGTTTGTGATGTTTATGTTATGCACCACAGCATCTGCACAAGTGAAAACTTTCCAAACCGTGACAGAAGACGAGACAATGACGGTGAATGCAAGCGACTGCATCGACCGAGTAGGCAACAACTACCTTATATGGGTGCGTTATGACTACAAAAGCAATAAATTATGCAAGAAAGACGCTAAGCGCGACGGCGTTAGCGGCAAGCCTGTGAGAGCAGAGGTGCTCTATGAGTTTGACGAACCATGCCTCACCTACCGCATCGTTTGCAAGAAATACTACGACAAGAACGATTCTGTATTGAAAGAAATCAACTACTTCAATGCTCCGTGGAACCAAATAGGCGAAATCGACTATTCGCTCAAACTTGGTATATACATGTCAGGCCAGTTCAACATTACCGTTGGATAACGGAGCATTAGAATGCGTTTTAGGATTAAAACATTCAAAAAACACATGTAAGTAAAAGAATGGCAAGGAAACTGTTTTGCGAGATTTCACCTTTCACCTATCGTCTTTCGATGGAGAAAGAGATTATGAAACGCCACCTCAACGACTTCCTCAACAAAACCCGTTTCGCACGGGAAAGAACCGAGGAGCCGCTGCCCACGCTCGTCTATCAACACAACTCGCTGATACGTCGTCGCTTGGGCAACGTGAACATGCAGTTGCAAGAGAACAAGGCCAACAACCTGGCACTGGCGGTGAAACACATCGACGGTTTGCTGATACGTCCTGGCGAGACATTCTCTGTGTGGAAGATGATAGGAAGGACTACCAAAAAGAAAGGATATAAAGAGGGACTAACAATAGAAAAGGGGAAACCGTCACAGGGAATAGGAGGAGGCATGTGCCAACTCTCGAACCTCATCCACTGGATGGTGCTGCACAGTGACCTCACCATAACGGAGCATCATCACCATGACGCGCTCGACCTCTTCCCCGACTTCGGCAGACAGATACCTTTCGGAACAGGCACCAGCATCTCGTACAACTACATCGACTACAGGGTGAAGAACAACACCGCCAACACCTATCAACTCAGGTTATGGATAGATGACGAGTACCTGTGTGGAGAACTCCGCGCAGCAGAGCAACTTCCGCACACATTCCACATCCATGCAGAAAACGAATTCTTCTCACGCGAGAACGGCATCGTCTATCGCAACGGACAAGTTTATCGCGACACCATCGACCGCGTCACTGGCCAATGCGTTGAAAAACAACTTATTCGCACCAACCACGCAAGAGTGATGTACGAGTGTCCGCCCGACCTTGTGATAAAAGAGTTGTGAGAACGACGGCACGGGTATATGATTTGGCAATTCAAGAACATGTCTGTCAGAGGGCGAAAGATGCCCAATGAAATAGTCAAAGATGTCCTTTGAAATTGCCAAAGAAGCCCCATGAGATTGCCAAAGACACATCATAGGAATGTAAGTGATGCCAAACGGGGGAACAAAGTTAATAACATTGTTCAACAAAGTTATTAAGATTGTCAAACAAAGTTATTAAGATTGTTCAACAAAGTTATTAACTTTGTTCCGCCATTTGTATTCTATTGATAGCCAAGTAGTTATAAACCGCGTTTTAACATGGCATTTCCTGCCACCTAAGAAGCCACTTTTTCAATGCCCTCCCATACACTTTTCTTATTTATGTAGAGGACGATACAATAGTACATTTCCACGATAAAATTTGGAATTGTACAAGATTGTGAGTAATTTTGTGAGAGAATAAACGTATAGCAAAATGGAAAACAAAAAGACAACGATACATCATTACGAGGACGGAACGGCAAGCGTACTGCATAAAGCGGTGGTCTATACAGAACTGCGGTTCTATCAGCGGAGCGATGTGCTCTACCAACTGACACAGGAGTTCTGCAAACGCTATCTACCGCAATATGGCGACCGCACGGTTGACCAGATGGTGCAGGCAGCACGAAGTACCAAACAGAATATTGCCGAAGGCAGCAGCGACGGTCAGACATCTACAGAAACGGAATTGAAACTGCTGGGCATTGCCCGCGGCAGCAACAAAGAACTGATGGAGGACTATCAGGACTATATGAAACGTAAGGGACTGAGCGAATGGTATGCCGCCAAGAATCCGCGATTTGAGCGGATGCATGAATTTTGCAAGTACCATAGCAAATATGAGGACTATCGGGAGATGCTACCCAAGATGAACGATGAGGAACTGGCGAATATGGCCATCTGTCTATGTCATCAGGTGGACAAGGCCATGACGAAATACATAGAGCGGAAAGACCGTGAGTTTACTACAGAAGGCGGCATCCGCGAACGGATGACGGCCGCCCGCCTGGGACAAAGGGAAACACAAAGGCAAATTATAGAGCGGCAAGCCAGGGAAATAGAAGCCCTCCAAAAGGAGGTGTGCAGACTGAAAGACAGGCTTAGATCAGCCGGGATAAAGGATTAAAGCCAGAAAATCTGGAGTTTCCGGATTTTCCAGAACTACCGGGGCTTCTGAGAAAAAGAGGTCGTGTCAAAATGATGTGACCCCGAAAAGTTGGACAATAAATTAAACATTAATTATTCAACTCTCTATAGTAGTGAGCTCGGTATTGTGCCGGGCTCATTCCTTTTAACCTCAATTTTAGTCTTTTATTGTTATAC